>Ga0209083_1000080_pt1 | contig 146771 bp, 105 predicted proteins | sample AM7aDNAmetaG_FD_184132 | JGI IMG/M metagenome (GOLD analysis project Ga0209083, IMG submission 184132) | Freshwater microbial communities from Finland to study Microbial Dark Matter (Phase II) - AM7a DNA metaG (SPAdes) (version 3) | ecosystem: Environmental > Aquatic > Freshwater > Lake ... | reverse complement strand
CGTGGTGGTTGAACAGGGCGGCAAGGTTTCGGCCGACTTCCGCACCGGCAAGATGTCCTTCTCCCAGGACCGGGGCCGGCAGAACTATGGCGGGGGCCAGAACATGACGGTGAAGTCGCACATCCGCGTGGCAGGCGACGACCGTGTGTACGTTGTCGACGGCTGGCTCTCGATGATGTTCCCGGATAACCCGGCACAGTTCAGAAACAGGCTGGTTATCCGGTTCGACAAGAACCTCGTCACGAAACTGACCTTTGTCTACCCGGGCGACAGCTCATTCGTCCTTGCCAGGAATGGCACCAAATGGTCGGTCAACGGCCAGCCTGCCGACTCGGCTGCGACGGAAAAATACCTGAGCTCGGTCGCCACCACCATGGGCAGCGAATTTGCCGACGAAGGGGCCATCTTCCCATCATACAGGTATACTCTCAAAATTGAAGGCAACAACATGCCTCTGATAGAAGTGAACGGGGCTATCGATGAGGGATCGAAAAAATACTACCTCCGGTCAACAGCCAACCGCGACGCCATTTTCGGATCGGCAACGCCGCAACTGTTTAACCAGGTGTTCGCCGGGATCAAGAAATTCAACCCGTAGCAATATCTTTTAGTTGTAGTAATACTCAGGCTGCTGAAGTGATTTACCAAACGCGCTCAGCACAACATAGCATGAGTTTCAGCCTTATGATGCGACTAACTTATTTTAGCCAATATCCTAAGATCGTACCAAAAATACCTGTACCAACTTCTTTGGTATCTGAATTAACTGTAAGAAATGTTGCAATAAATACGAGAATAATACTAATAATTATGCGGGCAATAGCAACAGTTTTAGTGCCCTGATCTTTTTTTTTACCCAGATGGATTGGCCTCAGGGCATCCATTGTCTCACTAACTGTACTTCCGAATATTTTAATCATAACTTTTTTGTTAAATATATTGTTAATCCTATACCTCCGGTTGTACCACCTCCTATCCCCAATCCTATCATTGCATTCCGGTAATTTCTCATGCCGATTTTTTTATCGTAAATTTCAGAGAGGCTGAAAAAAAAATCATCGGTATTTTGAACTTCACCTGTATAACTCTCAGATAGTGATTCAACAATATCTTTAAAATTAAGATAGTTTGTTGATGAATATGAGAAATTACCCCTTATTTTGTAACTGTTACAGGTAATGATGTGTTTAAATTTATAATCATCAATTTTTACATCAAACAACTTTGCATCTTTGTTATTAAATATTAAAATTACTTTTTCGTTGTTTTTTTCTGCCGCTGAAATTTCATTTAATAATAATTCCTTATTATCAACAATAACACTGTTTGGAATATGCTCCGCCTTGTAAACAATTTCCATTAATTCATCAGTTCCTTTCGTTTCAAATAGTTCTCCAAGTATTTGCTTGTTTTTTGACGCTATGAAAATTAATTTTGTTTTCATAGGTTTTTCGGTCACGTCGTCAATTAAAGTATTAAAATGCCTGACAAACTTTATATCTGCTTTGCATAACTGGCAGGCAAAATAATCGTCGATTTTTCCGTCTACCACAATTTTCTTTTGTCCCCCTTTCCTGAGGGACATCAAAAAATCAATGAAGTTGTTTTTCGACAGAACATTTGTTGATTGTGTGGTATTTAAAACAATATGATCTCCTGTTAATTTTTTTATATATATAAAATTATCATAGTTATTTTTTGTGGCTTTAAAAATCCTGCCGGTCAATTCACTTAACAACTCGGCTTCCTTTTCGTTAAGTTTTCGTCCGCTCAGGAGTGCATACAAATCATTAATTGCAGATGTGTTTTCCAATTTCCTGAGTTGTTCTGGTATTAATGATTCAACTCCCTTATTAATCGAACTGGAAAATCCATTTTTCAAATATTTTTCTGAAAAAACCGCATTATCAAAGTCTTTTAAAAGTTGATTTTCCTTTCCAAATTGGTTTACAATTTTGTTTCTTTTGGTTATATATTTGTTGAATAATTTTTTAACGGTAACATCAAAGTTTTTTGGATCCCGCGTTGCTTCATTTTCGATTATCCTGCCTATTTTTTCAGGATTGGCAATTACAAAATCTTTATCTATTTGCAATAGAGAGTGAAATGTTTCAATTTTTTTAACACTGTTCCCGTTTTTTACAGGTAATAAAAAAAGGTTATATTCATTTGCTCCTTTAAATGAAGCAAATTTGAGGTTCAATTGCTCATAATTAATTTCTTTATAATCATAATGAAAATATTTATTGATAATTGCACTATTCTCCTCCCCATAAGGAATCTCCTTAAATACATTGATTTCTGTGGCTCCGCGTGCAGCAGTTGACACTCCCTTAATTTCACCTATTGCTGTTGCTAAACGCGAGGTTTTTGATATCCCATTAAAGGCTTCCAAATCAGTTGCCATACGTGACGCTTGTGACGCACCCCGAAATGCAGAAATTTCAGTTAAACTGCGTGTTGCTTTTGCAACGTTGACCACACCCTCTGCAACTTCAGGAGAGTGAGAACACATTTTCAAAATAGCCACGAAAATACCTGCGCTGCCAATTGTTGTTGCTCCAATGGCTTTACCGTTTTTCTCCATATTCTATGGCTTTTATTATTCCATTTTTGAAAACAGTCTCCTTTATTAATGACTGCCGCAGCCAACGTCATTACTGGAAGTATAGGTCGGCTTCAGCCGTGCGCCTGTCGACAAGCCCCTGCAATACCTTCCCGCCGGCATGCACCCATTTCATAAATTCATCCCTGATCGTTTCATCTGAAGGATTAACGTTTAACTTCTTGAGCAGGGTTGAATTGAGCAGGCTGTTGGTACCCAGGTTGTAGCAAAAGGAGACCAGCGCATCAAACTGGTTTTGCGTGAGTTCGAATTCCACCATGTTGTCGATGGCGCTTTCAACGCCGGGAAGATGCTGTTTCAGCAGGTCAGTTGCCTGTGCCTGCGTGATCGTGGCTGTGAGCAACCATTGCTGCGATGGCGACTGAATGAGCGTGCCATAGCCGATGGTGGGCAATCCTACGGCATCCTTATACATTTGCGCCCTGAACCCCTCGAACTGTTCGATGAGTGATATTCCGTTTGAACTTGTTGTCATGTTGGTTAAATTTTGACCACTAAATTAAAAATAATCTGATAATAAAAACACTCAGGAATACTATTCATCCTATCTTTAGGTTTTCTTTCACTAAACCCCGTCACTATGAATAAAAAATATCTTCAGAAAATCTTTCTGATTTGCGTCACGTTGTTTTACTTTGCTTCTTATGCATATTCAAAAGAAATGGCAACAAATATTAAGGAAGAAATCGTCACCTACAAGTGTGGTGATGTCACGTTAAAGGGCTTTGTGGCCTACGATGCCAATTTTCAAGGGAAACGGCCGGTTGTGCTGGTTGTTCACGAATGGTGGGGGCTGAATGATTATGCGAAAATGCGGGCCCGGAAACTTGCTGAATTGGGTTATTTCGCCATGGCCGTGGATATGTTCGGCGACGGGAAAATTGCTTCAAACCCAAAGGAAGCACAGGAATTCACCACGCTGTTTTACAAAGATCCGGCACAGGCCAAAACCCGCATGGATGCAGCCATGAAAAAAGTAAAGGATTTCCCCCAGGCCGACCAGGATAACGTTGCTGCCATCGGGTACTGCTTTGGCGGGTTCATCGTGCTCAACGACGCGAAACTCGGTGCAGGCCTGAAAGGGGTTGTCAGCTTTCACGGCGGCCTCGGCGGGGTTCCTGTCGACAAGAAACTGTTGAAGGCAGCAATCCTGATCTGCCATGGCGGCAGCGACAAATTCGTTCCGCAGCAGGACATCGATGCTTTGAAACACAACCTCGATTCCATTGGCGCCAATTATTCCTTTAAGGTTTACGCCAATGCCACCCATGCCTTTACCAATCCCGATGCGACCAAGGTGGGCAAGCAATTCAACATGCCAATCGAGTACAATGCGGAGGCCGACCATGATTCATGGAATGACATGAAGCTGTTCCTGACGCGGATCTTCGTAAAGAAAACCGGACCCGTTTCCCGGTAGGCGAGTTTTTTTACCTTCGGAACACGAAATACAGAATAAAAAAAATGCGTCATGGAGGAAGATAAAAAACGGGGTTCTTCAAAGGGCAGAAAAATCAGGGCCTATATTTTACTGGGGCTGGTTGTTGTGGCCGTCATCGTTGTAGGGTGGTACTGGTACCGACAGTATACAAAATATTATTCAACGGATGATGCCTACATTGATTCCGACAGGGTTTCAATTAGTTCAAAGATACTTGGCAGGATCGTCGGCATTCACGCGGCCGAAGGGGATACGGTGCGGATGGGGCAGCTGATGGTCGACCTCGACAGCAGCGACCTGGTAGCGCAACGCGTGCAGGCTGTTGCCATGCTCGACCAGGCGAATTCATCCGTTACCCAGGCTATGGCAAAATACGAGCTTGACCAGAAGAACGTGAGGGTCCAGGAGGTCAATGTTGAAAAAGCGAAGGAGGACCTTGACAGGGCAACGATCCAGTTCGACGGAAAGGTAATCACCCGCGAACAGTTTGATCACATGGGCAAAACGCATGAGGCTGCCATCGCGCAGCTTGAAGCTTCCCGCGCGCAGCTTGCCGTTAGCAAATCACAAATCCAAAGCGCTTCCCTCACCATCAAAACAGCCGCTGCCCAAATAGGCACGATTGAGACCTCGTTGCGCAATACGCGGATATTTTCTCCTGCCGGGGGTCGTGTCGCCAAACGGTGGCTCCTCCCGGGCGATGTGGTACAACCGGGTCAATCGGTGTTTACGGTCACCAAAGACTCGCTGCTCTGGGTAACGGCTTATTATGAAGAGACCAAAGTCGGCGGCATCCATGACAAACAACAGGCGCAGTTTACCGTTGATGCTTTTCCCGATGTTGTTTTCACAGGGAAGGTCTTTAATCTTGGCACCAATACCGCGGCGCAGTTTTCGCTGATCCCGCCCAACAATGCTTCGGGCAACTTCACCAAGGTGACCCAGCGCATCCCGGTTAAAATCTCCATCGACCAGTGCAACAGCGGCGATCCCGCGATTATGCACCGCCTGGTTTCGGGGATGTCGGTCGTGGTTAAAATCTATAAGTGATCATGCAGATTAAGCCATTGCATGGGTTCAGGAAGTTCATCCGGGCTCAGAATGCCACGTTTGATGACAAAAGTCCCACCTACCGCTGGTGGTTGCTGGCCAATGTGATGATCGGCACCTTTATGGCCGTGCTCGACGCCACCATCGTGAATGTTGGGCTTCCAAAAATCATGGCTTCGTTTGGCGTCGGTATCGACAAGATTGAATGGGTGCTTACGGCCTACATGCTTGCCCTGGCTGTCATGCTGCCCACGTCGGGCTGGATGGCCGACCGCTTCGGCTACAAAAGAGTTTATTTTCTGGGGTTGTTCCTTTTCACAGCCGGGTCGTTCCTTTGCGGCTATTCTTCTTCGGAAGACATGCTGATCTTCGCCCGCGTGATCCAGGGGCTGGGTGCGGGCGCCCTGATGCCGGTAGGCATGGTGATCATCACGCGCGAGTTCCCGCCCGAACAGCGCACGCTGGCCCTGGGTTTCTGGTCCATCGCATCGGCTGCCTCCGTCTCCTTCGGCCCGCTCATCGGCGGTTACCTGGTTGATAATTTCAGCTGGCCGCTCATTTTCGATGTCAATGTGCCGATCGGGGTAGCCGGCATGCTCGCCACGGCGATCATCCAGAAGGAGTACCGGAGCCCGCGTAAGCGGTCGTTCGATCCCGTGGGATTCATCTCAGTAAGCATCTTCCTGCCGGTATTGCTCTACGCCCTCACCGAGGGCAATGCTGCCAGCAACTCCGGTGGCTGGAACTCCCCGGTAATCCTGGCCTGTTTCGGGATTGCCGCCATATCCCTGGCGCTGTTCCTGGTGACTGAACTCACCATCAGGGAGCCGCTCATCGACCTGAGCTTGTTCAAAGGATATAATTTTGCTGTAAGCAACCTGGTGATTTTCATCTTCGGGATCGGGATGTTCGGCAGCACTTTCCTGCTGCCACTCTACCTGCAAAACTCGCTGGGGTATACCGCCATCCAGGCCGGCTCCGTTTTTCTGCCTGTCGGGATCATCCAGGGGATTATCGCACCTGCTACCGGCATCTTCTCCAGTAAGATGAATCCGAGGATACCTATCCTCATCGGCGCATTTTTGCTGGCGTTCAGCTTTTACCTCAACAGTCTGCTGTCGTTCATGAGCGAACATGCCTTTATCATGCTGTCGCTTTATCTCCGCGGACTGGCCATGGGCATGATGTTCAGCCCGCTTACGGCGCTTGCTACGATTGGCATCCCGAAAGAAAAGATGGGACAGGCCTCGGGGCTTATCAACGTGCTGCGCCAGATCGGAGGCAGCTTCGGGGTGGCGTTGCTTTCAACCCTGCTCACCACCCGTGTGATCTACCATTCGCAGGTTTACGGCGAGGCCCTGGACCAGAACTCCCCGGCTTTTAAAGGAGTCATGGCCAACCTCGGCAATTTTCTCATTCACAACACCGGCGCCACGGTTTCCAACGCTGCTCAGCAAGCGAAATTCCTGGTCATGTCGCACATCAACCGGCAGGCCTTTGTACAGGCCATCAGCGACGATTTCCTGATCGCTGCGGTCATCACCCTGGTGAGTGCTATTCCGGTTTTCTTCCTGAGAGTAACAAAGAACCAAACATAGTATGAAATTCAAGATTCTGATCTGCTGCCTTGTCTCTGTTTCCTTTATGGTCACGGCATTCAACACTTCCGGCCAGCCGCGGCAGGACCGGCCGGCATTCAACACCCGCGACTCGTTAACCCTTTCGGCGGTCCTGGAGCAGGTGCTGGCAACCTATCCCACGGTCATCAGGGCGAAGGAGGCGATCCGCGTTGCTGAAGCCGCGGTCGGAATGGCCAGGTCGGGCTATTACCCCAATATTTCGGCCAGCGCCGGGTATACCCGCATCGGCCCGGTGCCGGACCTGACGATTCCCAACATGGGCCATTTCGTGATGGCTCCCGTCAACAACTATGATGCCTCGGTGAATGTTTACGAAAACATCTACGATTTTGAAAAGACGTCGCGGAATGTGGATGTGGAAAGATCGAACATGGACATTTCGGAGAAAAATGTGGCGCTGGTAAGCCAGCGGATGACGCTGCTGACCTCGGTCAGTTTTTACACCCTGATATACCTGCAGGAGGCGATACGGATCAAGGAGACCCAGATCGCAACATTGAACCAGCACCTCGATTTTGTAACCCGCAAGGAACAAACCGGGTCGGCCACCCATTACGAGATCCTTTCAACCCGGGTGAGGCTGTCGAATGCCGAAAACCAGAAAGTCGACCTGGAGGCCTCCAGGCAAACCCAGCAGGCCATCCTGAATTCGCTGCTCGGCCTCCCGGTAAAAACCGTGGTCAAAGTGCAGGGAAGCATCGCTTATTCACAACCCGACGTCAGTCCTGATTCATTGATCAGCTACGCACTCGAACACCGGTACGAGATGGTGATGGCGCGCCTGCGCGAAAAACACGAGCAATTGCAGCTCCGGTCGGTCAGGGCCATGAACAACCCTACCCTGGGCGCCTTTGTGGATGGCGGGTTTAAAAACGGGTATTTCCCCGATCTTGCCAAATTCACTCCAAATTTCGCAGCAGGGGTCGCGCTGAAAGTTCCGGTTTATGAAGCAACGCGCAGGCGCAACTCGATCAGCAGCGCCAACTCCCGGATCAGCATGGCCCAAATCGATATTGACCAGGTTTCCCGCGACATCTCGACGGAAGTATTCCAGAATGAAACCAATATGCTGGCTTCCCTGAAAAAGATCGACCAGGGTGCGCTCCAGGTGAACCAGGCCAGGGAGGCTATGGATCTTGCAGCGGTCTCCTTTAAAACCGGGGCCATCACCAACCTCGACCTGCTCGACGCCGAAACCGCCCTGGAAGAGAGCCGCGTGAACCTCCTCAGGGCAAGGGTTGAATACGCCATCAACGTGGTAAGGCTGAATATCTCGGTGGGAAAACCGGTTCAGTAAATTCCCGCTCCCGCTCCTTTCTGCTATCCACCCTGTATGAAATATTTTTCGGGAAGTTTGTTGACTTTCAGGAAAGATTTTAATACTTTTGGGTATTGTTATGTCGTATTCATTCACATTAAAATCAGGGCTTGGAGACTGCTTAATTTTTTACCTGATTTCTGATAACCTCTCCCCGGCCCTCCCCTTGGAGGGGAGGGAGACCTTCTGCCTGAATTGAAAAACAGTATTTTCATCAACAAAGAAAAATAAATAAAATGTGTATTATCAAACAAATACCTTGACAATCAAAGACTAACCTCCTCCATCCCCGCCAAGGGGAGGGCCGGGGAGGGGTCATTTAATAGTTGAAATCGATTAAATTAAACCAACCTCTTATGGATCCATATTGTTTTGTCATCACATCGTTTAATATAAAGGACAACCTGGTTGACCTGAAAGCAAAGTTTGCAAAAGGGAACCCAGGCCCGGCGCAGCAGATCGACTTCGATAAAATCTATGCTGATTTGATCAAACCAGCTATTTTAAAGGCAGGTCTGGAACCCCTGATCGAACTGGAGGAGAAAAATTTCGGGTCGATCCATAAAACCATGTATGAGAAGATCCTGCTTTGCGAATTCTGTGTTGCGGATCTCACAAACATGAACCCGAACGCCTATTACGAATTGGGCATGCGTTACGCGGTACGGCCCCACACGACCATCCCCATCATTGCCAGTTCGCACCTGCCCATGCTACCTTTTGATATTGGCTCAAACAGGACCTTCATCTACCAGGTTAACAAAAATTTTAAATTAAGCGCCAGGAAAAAGGATGTGGAAAAACTTGCCGCAGCCCTGGTAAACGCAAAGCAAACCAGGTCAACGGACAGTCCGCTGTATGATATGATCAACGGCATTTCATTTCAGAATTCGGTGGCGCATGAAAAAACGGATGTTTTCAGGGACAAAGTGAGGTATGACGAATCCCTCAGGGAGGAGCTGGCGTATGCCCGCACCGATCCCGGCCCTGATGAAAAAAACAGCAAGGCATTCAGGATTGACGCAATCAACAGGGTCGTTGAAAAACACCGGCCGCTTGAAAATATCGAGACGGCCGTCCTCATCGATATTATGATCTCCTACCGCAACATCGATGCGTTTGCGGAGATGCTCAGGTTTATTGAAGCGTTGCCCCGTTACGTTTCCGATACCGTGATGGTGCAGGAACAATACGCCTTCGTGCTAAACCGGGTGGCCGGGAAAAAGGATCCGGCTGATGAAGTGATGATCGGCAAAGCCGAACGGGTTTTGCAGAAGCTTGAAACGGATAATAAAGCAAGCAGCGAGTCGTACGGCATCTGGGGCAGGATCCATAAGGACCGGTTTGACCGGTCGTATAAAAAAGGGGATGCCGGGGAAGCAACGTTCCACCTGGAAAATGCCCTGAAATATTACCAGCTGGGGTTTGAATCCGATCCGCGCGACGCCTACCCGGGGGTGAATTATGTGACCTGCCTGGAGCTTCTGGGCAAAAAGGATCAGTCCCTTCGTTTGCTGCCGGCCGTGGAATACTCGGTAACAGCCAAAATGAAGCGTAAAACCCCCGATTACTGGGATTATGCCACCCTGCTCGAACTGGCGGTGATAGAAAACAGGTTCAGCGACGCGGATAAATTTTTTAATCGTGCCAGTCCGCTGGGCAAAGAGGTCTTCATGCTCGATACGACAAAGAAGAACCTGATCCTTATCATGAATTACAGGATTCAGCGAAAGGAGGATGTAAGTGATTTGCAGAAGTTGATCGTGAAATTTCCGGAAAGCAAGTAACCACAGGATGTCTGATGTAAATTTCATTTATGAAAAAAGGAAACAACGTTGATTTAACCTCAAATCCTCCTGCAGGAGGTGGCGGATCGGCAGGGGAACACATGGTGGCGAGCTGCTATCATGACTTTACCGTAAAAATCACGAGGATAACTGCAAAAAATGTGGCAGTAGACGTTCTGGATTCCCCTGCGGGCCCGTTGGCTATACCGGTTATCGTACCCTTTACGGGGAAGAGAGTAACTGATTTGAAGAACTGCCTGCGTCGGGGAGGAAAATACTATGGTCTGGATAATTTCAAACAGGAAAATGCGGAAATGTTGGGCAAGGAGTTATCAGCCATTCTTCTGCCTTTACCGGTAATCAGCCTGTTTTCAAAAAGCCTTGCCAGGTTGTCGCGAACCCCGGGCAACGGGCTTCGGATCAGGATTGTGACTGATGACGAGATGGTGGATCTGCCCTGGGAATACCTATACCGGCCCGACAGGCTTGGCAATGCAGGCCTTTCCGGATTCCTCCTGCTCGATCCTGCTTTTTCCATTGTCAGGGGCATGGGAGATCCCGGCGTCAGTATAAAACCGGTGAAAGGAAAGCAGCTTCTTGAATTTGCCGGTACGTTTTGGGGAAAGGACAGTGATGTATGGGACGTTCGCGGGGAATATGAAAAAATCACAGATTCCCTCAAGCCGGTATCTTCCTATATTGGTTCCGTTTTTAAAAAGTCGGATGATGCCGGTGCCTTTAAAGTTAACAACACCTATGACGGTACAATTTTTCATTATGCAGGTCATTGTGATGTTGATGAATATAACCGCTCCTACCTGGTAACTAAAATGCCGGATATCAAAATTCAGCCAACTCTCCGAAATGTCAAAACGACCTACCTTTCAGAACTGGTAACCGGCTTTTACGGGTCGAATACCCGGCTGGTCGTTTTAAGTGCCTGCAACAGCGGGTTCCGGCCGGTTGTGAAACCATGGAGTGATGCCCGGATTCCCGCAATAATTGGTATAAATGGTATCATAGCTGCACAAAGCACCATTGAGTTTTGTAAAAAACTCTATGAATCCCTTTCGGTGGGCTTGTCACTGGATGAAGCCGTTGGGCGCGCGCGGCTGCATGTGCTTGCCTGGGACCAGAAGAACGGGTTCTTTGACTGGGGACTTTACATGGTTTACATGTGTTCCCCTGATGCAGTGTTATTCCCCAAATCGGGCAGGCTGGCTGAAAAAAAACAGGTTGCGATCAGGAAGGAGCATAAAAAAACAGCCGACAGGGCACTCACCCTGGCTGAATTGATTGATGGCGTCAATTTCAGTGAAATTTTGTCGCTTTGTTCAAAAAACAGGGTGTTCATCCTTGGCCGGTTTAACCAAAGAAGGCTTGCAATATTAGAACAGATAAAAAAGATCCTGCAGGATCATCCGAACAATTACAAACCAGAACTGTTCACATACGAAAAACCTGTAAAACGCGACCTCGTGGAATCAGCCGGGGCATTTGCCGCCCTGTCAAAATTTGTGATTGCCGATATCAGTGAAGCAAGCGGAATACAGGTGGAACTTAATAATATCGCCGAACACTTCCCCTCCGTTCCGGTCATCCCCATTATCAATAAATCCGGGAAGGAGTATGCCATGTTTGCACATGCCGGGAATTATAAAAATATTCCCAAGCATGCAATCCGATATCTGGATGCCGATGACCTGGCAAGGAAAATGAAAACGGATATCATTCCATTGGCTGAAAAGATGTATGCAGCGACATGTGACTGATCATTGGTAAGTTTTGTCCATATTTCCCTGCTGCCATACTTTTTTTTATACCTTTATCCCTGAATTGCAGCATTTGCCCGGAAGCATGGGGGCTATCGTCACTTTTAATGTGTCAGCACATGTCAAAACCCGACAAAATATTCACCTTTTTCTACTCAAAGCTCCTCTCCGAGAAGATCCGGGAAAAAAGCGAGGTGGTTATTATCAGCATCGCTGTCATCACCTTCATACTCCACCTGGTGATGGTCACCCTGGTCGACTTTAACATCGTGCAGATCAACGATTATTCTGGGATCTACCGCAACCCGATCGCAGCGATCTACACCCCCTTCTCCTTCATCCTTATCTACGAGGTGTACCTGCTGGTTTATTACCTTCCCAAATCAACCACCATCTATATCGGGAAACAATACGAGATCATCACCCTGATCGTAATCCGGGGCATCTTCAAGGACCTGGCCAGCCTCGAATTCACGGCAAACTGGTTCAGCGACCCCAACGACATCAAGTTCACCTACGACCTGGTCGCAACGGTCGTGCTGTTTTTCCTGATTCTGGTTTTTAACCGGCTGAATGCAAGAAAAGAAGATGCGCATCAGAAAGACAGCCTGTTCTCAAAGAAACTGGTGAAATTTATCCGGCTGAAGAACATCCTCGCGATGTGCCTGATCCCCGTTTTCCTGGTCCTGGCGATACACGGCTTTAGCCGCTGGGTTCACGGCAGCTTTTTTTCGATCACGGAGATGGTCGGTTCCATCAAAGATGTCAACGCCATCTTTTTCAACGAATTTTTTACCGTGCTGATCCTCACGGATGTATTGCTGCTGCTGATCTCCTTCCTGGTGACCGATAAATTCAACACGGTGATCCGGAATTCAGGTTTCATCCTGTCGACGATCCTGATCAAACTGTCGTTCGGGATAACCGGGATCCTGAGCACGATCCTGATCGTGGTGGCGGTGCTGTTCGGCGTTTTGATCCTGTTTATCCACAACCAGTACGAGAAAATCACACTGCCCGAAAACTAAGGAGTCATGATCCTTCCAAAATTCACTATATCTCTGATGAAATGAAACGAGCGCTCTTCATGGTCACCCTGCTGCTGGTCATCCGCGCCGGCTATGCCGCCCCCGACACGGTCAAAGTCGCGGCGCCCCAAACCAATGCAACCCGGTCGGAACAGATCACCAAAACGCGGATCTCGCTGCTCGACAACTTCCTGGCCGGGAATATGGGTAAAGTCGTCCAGCTCAACAACTATCTTATTGGCACCCTCACCGATCGCGATTACCTTGCCCTTTTTGCCGTGGAGGAGTGGATGATCCAGTACCAGACCGGTCAGTTCCGGGGCGTCATTGTAAGAGCCCTTCAGTTCGACTCCCTGTACCATGCACAGCGGGACCAGGTATTTCCCCAGCCCGATGATCTTTACAAAAAACTGTCGGAACGCACAACCAGCCAATACCCGCGTATCGTAAACTCCATCAAAAACGCCGCATTGACCGATGAAGAGCGGGATTTTACCATCCTGCACTTTTCCGCGCTGCTGAAACACCAGGAGGTGAAAGAGGTCACGCAGGATACGCTGAACCGGCTCGCCGACCATTTTCTCTTCGCCTATCCCGCGAGCCCGCTCGCGCATTACGTGCGGGTCTACATCCGGCAGCGGTATGCCCCGGCCGACTGGGGATTTGCATTTGAGTTCTTCAGCGGCTACGGTTTCCTCACCGGACATCTCCACGAACATTACACCAACACGGTTCCCATCGGCGTCGACTTCGACATCAGTTACAAAAACCTGGTGCTCTACCTGCGCGATTTTATCGGGTTCAGCTACACGCAGCATGAGTTCAACACGAAAAGCGCGAAATGGCCCAAACACGCCCAGGTTAGGATCTTCCTGCCGGAAGCCTCGCTGGGATACATCGTTTACGAAAACAAATATATTAAAGTTGCCCCGTTTGTCGGAATAGCCTCAACTGACATCGGCCCGACAGATTATGACAGGAAACAAACACCCGATCTTAAAAATTACGACCTGACCTTTACCACAACCTACGCTGCAGGCATCAACCTTGACTTCAAGTTCGGCAAACCCCGCTCCCAGCTGGCGAAAAACGGCACAAAACAAAGCTACTTTTTCCTGAGACTGAGGTATGCCTATACCAGCCCCATGTTTGAAAAATATTACCCGGGCTTTGGCGGCAACATACATTACATCACGGTGGGATTCGGCATGATCAGCCGGAATATTAAACGGGTTTACTGAACCTGCCCAGACCACGAAAAGGGCCAGCAAGACAAGGCAAACATACGTATATTTGCGTTCTGTTTTATATTATGATACCGGCACACAGCGGTATCCATAATTTATGTAATGTGACCGGGAAAAACAACATGCAACCAAAAAGCAAAAAGAAAAACACCATTCTCACCCTTCCGGGCAAGAGTTTGTGGGATTACAGCACCTCCTCCCCGTATGCCTATATCATCATTTTCTTTTCCGTGTTCCTCATTTACGGGAATATCCTGTCGTTTTACCTGGGCAAGCTCGACGAACCCGACATCCTCCTGGTCAACATGCGCTTCCTTGGCGACTTCGGCAACCTGAAAAAAATCTTCACGACCGACGCGTTTTTTTCAACGCACAATTGCTTGTTTTACCGTCCGCTGCAGAGCCTGACATTCATGATCGATGCGCATATGAGCGGCGGCAACGGTTGGGGTTACTACCTGACCAACATGCTGATCCACGCGATAACCTGCTCCCTTCTTTATTATCTGTTAAAACTGGTCGGCAATGAAAAAAAAGGCGCCCTGCTGCTGGTTCTCATTTACGCCGCCAGTCCGCTGTTCGTCCAGGCTGTCGCATGGGCTCCCTCGCGCGGGGATCTCCTGATCGGCATGTTCGGAATACTGTCATTCATCATTTTTATCCGATATATCCGAAGCAAACGAACCTTGTTCCTGGCTATCAACCTGGCCGCCACGATGGCTGCCGTGTTTTCGAAAGAGACCGCCATCCTGCTGCCCATATTGTTTATAATCTATTACTTCCTGGTTGAAAAGGAAAAGCGTGTTTCCCCGGCCGGCATGATTGTGCCGCTGTGTGGTTATGCGCTGATCATCGCCTTTTACCTTTTTCTGCGGCATGGCGTAGTCACCAACCCTTTGCCTGCAGCCGTGTTCGGGATTACTCCTTTTGTGAACAACCTGCGCATCCTTCCCGAGTCCCTTTCAAAATTCTTCTTCCCGGTAAACCTCTCCCCCATGCCGGCCTTCGGCTGGTTTCAGACATTTTCGGGGCTGGCTGTTGCCGGGCTTCTCATTTTCATCGCGGTAAAATATCTTTCAGGATCGGCGCGGTGGGTTTACTTCGGTTTTTTCTGGTTCCTTCTGTTCACAATTCCCGGGATGTTTTACTCCCATCCGATGGGTAACGCAGCTTATGCATACCTGGAACACCGGGCTTATATGCCGCTCGCAGGCATCCTGATCGCGCTCTGTTTTATGGTGCAGCAGATCGGGAATCAGAAAATAAAACAGCAGTTCTATCTCCTGCTCTTCCTGGCGGCGGTGGCTTACGGGATTTATGCGCGTGTCTATTCCGCAAATTATGCCAACCCGATTACCTTCTACAACAGGGCCGTCGAATCAAACCCGGGATCAGCCGTGGCTTTTTATAACAGGGGCGGGATCAACCTCTTTCATGAAAAAAATTATCAAAGCGCCATGGAAGACTGCGACCTGGCATTGAAAGTCAAACCGGATTATGCAAAGGCGCTTGTAAACCGGGGTATCTGCAGGGAATTCCTGGGCGATACCCTGGCAGGGCTGAAAGATTGCGAAGCGGGGGCAAAACTGGATCCCGGTTTGTTCATTGCCCATAAAAACATCGCCATCGTCAGGAACCAGCTTGGATTTAAAGAGTTGGCACTCAGGGAATGGGATCTCGCCCTGCAGATCTCTCCCGATTACTTTGAAGGATACAACGAACGCGGGATCATAAAATACCAGTTGAAAGATTATCCTGCCGCAGAGGCAGATTTCACCCGTTGCCTGCAGATCAACAGCCGTTTCCCCGAGGCTTACCTCAACAGGGGGCTTTTATACCGCGAAATGAAAGATCTCAACCGTGCCTGCAGCGACTGGCAATCGGCAGCCAGCCTGGGAAATGACAATGCGTTCGGCCTGATACGCGAATTCTGTGGCAAATAGGGTCCGGCAAGGCTGGCAATCACTGATCGCATGCTTTGCGGAACCAGGCTGGGCTGAATCCCTTCTGTGCTACTGAACGATCAGTTTCCTGACGAGCCGGGTGTTTCCGGCAGTCATCGTTAAAAAGTATATCCCCTTTCCCAGGTTTGAAACATCTATCGTCAATGCATTATTCCCGGCAGGGTAATTACCCTGTAAAAGCTGCCTCACTTCGGTTCCCATGACTGAGCAAAGCGACAATACCACCAAGGATTTTGACGGCAGGGTAAACATGACGCTTGTGGCCCCCGTGGCGGGATTGGGCATGGCAACCAGGCTGGCCGCTGCAGGTGCGGCCGGGGATGGCGGCGCTGCCGTGGGGAGGCACGGGCTGGCAAGGTCGCTGACGTAAATGTGCTCTGAACTGATATAGCCAGTGCCGTAAGGAACGAAGACCCAGTAGTCGCCCGGTGCGGTAATCTTAACCGATGCCGTTGTTTCCCCGGTCGACCACCGGTATGCAGGGTGGCCCGGTTCTGCAACAAGGTAATAATCGGTACCAATCCGATCGCAGTCGACGGCAGGCCTGCGGAGCTGCCAGGGCAGGGTGATGTAGTTAAATGCACGGTAGCTGATATACCCGCCGGGATAGGATACCTCCACAACCTCCGATTTATCCGGCTTCACGACAACCATCCAGGGGAGGTTGCCAGCCTCGAAACCAAAGTCAACGAGGTGGTTTCCGTTCGCAATGTACTGGTGGTTCCCGCATGCCTGGCTGTAAGTTGAACTGTCATAAATGTACTCCCACACGAGCGTGGCGATTTTGTTGTTCTCATCCAGGGCATATTCCAGGCCACGCGCCATAGGCGGGTTGGTATACTGCCCGTTATCGAAAATCGAAACTGAGGTGTCGCTGCAGCGCCTGATATCGTGCTGCCCGGTAAACCCGACCGGGTCATTCGGAAAGGTAAACTGGTTCTGTTTGCCGCCCAGCCGCCACATAATAGCTCCCGTGGCGTGGTTGATCTTGGTAATTTCATTGAAATGCCTGCAAGAAAGCAGGACGTTGCCATCATGGTCGAGTTCGACGGAATTGGCGTGCGTCCAGTCGACCTTATTCGGGTTCGAAAGCCACACCTGGTTCACGTCCCCGAACTGGATTTGATCGTGCGACTTCCACTCCCAAACCAGGCTCTTGTTTTCATCGAATTCCTGTATCACAACGCCGATCACCTGGGCATTTGCACCTCCGGGTGCCGTACCGTTCAGGCCAAACCAGTGATACGAGGTGAGATTTTCGATGCGCGTTTCGCGTCCGAAAAGCAGGTAGTGGTGATTCGGCAGAACCTGGAACTCATGCTGGTCCATCTCAAATCCATTGACACAGCCAAGTGAATCCACCACCGTGAAGGTGCTGTCCATGAGATAACATCTACCCTTGTCGGTGTCGAAATAGGTCATCCGGCCATCGGACTGAAGCTTGAAATCGATGGTCGGGTTTACATTTGACCCGCCTGTAAACAAACGGTAATAAACAACCCGTCCGTAGCGGTCGAGGATCAGGTGCGGCCGGTCGTAGGTAAAGGGGGGCGCGTTCGTATAGGGACTCATGAAATAGTAGCCCTGGGTGGCGGCAGAGTCCTTGATAACGAATGTCATTGGCGGGAAGTTCTGCAGATGGCCGGCAACCGGGATAAACCAGGCGGCAAGCAACAGAAAAACAAACGGACGGCAGGATTTCAGGAAAAATGTCTTCATGGCAGCGGAAGTAGCGGATGGTATGGTAAAGATAACCAATAAAATGGGAAAAGAGACATCTGACTGTAAAAAAGCAGAGATTCTTACCTGGACGACGGAACCAGGATTAGACGCATACAGTCAGCTTTAAGAATGAATGGCAATCAACAGTTTCACCCGATTTTTTTCCCGGCGCCGGGGCCCGGCTTCAGCGAATGGATTTCATTGATATGGATGACCGCGACGGCAAAAGGCTTGCGCATGCCCATCTTTGCCGACATGGTGGCAGCCTGGTCATACAATTCCCCCTCTTCCTGCAGGTCAACATGCCCGACAAACCTGAACCCGTTTAAAATTTCACGGTTCACCACGGCAACAGAAACCTTTGAACCGTTTTTAAGATTTGCATAGGTGGCCCCGCCGGTGCCTTCGGTAAAAATAAGCGCTTCGTCCGTCAGAACCCGGGTCGACCGCTTGGGGGCCACATTCGGTGTTCCGTCTGCATTGACCGTTCCAATGAAACATTGCTGCGTAGCAATCATTTCCTTCATTTCCTGCGTTAGTGTTGCCATGACATTGTTTTTAAGTTTCGCATGACAAATATACCGAATCGGAACAGGTTTGCAAATTTTTGCAACCTGTTCCTACCGGTATTAATTCAGGTTATGTGAAAAAGCATGCAACGCTGATTTCCCTTTCTATTCCTCATCAACTGTCTTCAGGTTATCCTCAGGGTTACGGTCGACCAGGTAATTGTAAGGATCTATCCCCGCCTGGTAAGGTTTCTCCTTGACATGGAAGGTGAATACATTTTCCCGGTTCGTCAGTTTCAATCGTTGCAGCAAGATGGGTTTCCCAAGGTTGTTCTTATTGACCGGCGTTCCGAAAACGCCAATGTCAATATAATCAGCCACCGGGATGGAGGTTTCCTTTCCAAGAGAGTCGGCCCTGAATTTTTCAGAAATCGTTTTCACGGTTACTTCATAACCGTCGCCAGCCTTCGTAACCCTGGCTTCCATCAGCCGGTTTGAGAAGAGGGTGATATGCTCGAACAGGTCGCCGATCAGGTACTGAAGGCTGTCGGGCGTCACGCGCCTAAAGGCCCTGACCGCCGAAAGCGATGTGGGATAAGGAGGCTGTTTGTAGCCAAACGAATCGATCAGGCTGCGCATCGCTTCATTCATCTTGTCTTCACCAATCATCTCCTTGAGGTAATACAAGGCGACGCTCGCTTTCTGATAATGAATGTATGACTGGTGTTCAGATTTTGCCAGCGGACGCTCAGCTTCATATTCGGTGCTTCTGCCGCTCAGGTACCCGTCCATTTCATACTTCAGGAATTTCTTCATCTTGTCCCTTCCGTACTCTTTTTCCATGACCATGAGGGCCGAATACTGGGCGAAACCCTCGCTCATCATCTCGCTGCCCTGCATGTCGGCCCCGCACACCTGGTGGGCCCAGTATTGATGTCCCATCTCGTGCGCCACAACGTAGAACACGATGTCAAGGTCCTCTTTCGTCACTTTGCGGAGGTCGGCGATAAACCCGATGCCTTCGCTGTAAGGCATGGTACCCGGGAAGGCCTGTGCAAAACTGGCATACCGCGGGAATTCAATGATGCGGCATTGCCTGTGATAATATTTCCCGAAATTCCGCGTGTAATAATCGAGCGATTTTTCGAGGCTTTTCATCATGTTCGGCACATTGTAGGCATGTTCCTTTATGTAGTAGACCTCCAGGTCGATCCCGTTCCAGCGTTTCCGTTCCACTTCATACCGGGCCGATATGAATGAATAGAAATCAAGCGATTGCTGATCAAGTTTATAGGTGAAGTATCTCTTTCCCCCCGCTTCCCACGATTTTACCAGGCTTCCCGGCGCGACAGCCACCTGATCGGGCGCCGTGCTGATGGTGGTGGTCACCTGTACCCAGTCTGCATCGTTGGTGAGGTAACTATTGGCCCTTGTTGCCAGGTCATGCTCATCCAGTTTCGGCATGCGCAGGCGTTTGGGCAGTTTCAGCTTGATGCGCTTGTTCCTGTCGGAAATCTCGTTCTTGTTGTTATAGCCGAATGAGGGGGTGATATCGGTGTTGTTAAAGAAGGTCCCGTTTTGCGTGAGTTGCGTAAAGCTGACCTCATTCTCAAATCCTTTGGTAATCCTCGAAACCTCAAACCTGACCAGTATGGAGTCGTTCGGCGCGAGTGGACTGGCCAGTGTGTAAATGCGGTACCCGAGGCGGGTATCATCCAGTTTCACCCTGCTTCCGGGGATGGTGATCTTCACGCTGTCGGGAACCTGGGGCAGGGTGAAGTGCAACTCGGCGACCGGCTGCCGGGAGATGTTCCGGGCCCAGGCGTCGATGACCGCCGTCATGCTTCTTTCGTAGGGAAGCAGATCGATGGTGTAGTTGTATTTATAAAAACGGGGCTGCGCCAGGAGCTCGTATTTCCTGTATGCCCGTTCGTAATCTGCCTGCTTGTTTTCCTGCTCTTTCTCCGAATCATATTTGTTCAGCACCTTCGTGTTATAAAAGACAAATCCGCTGCACAGTATAAAGAGGACCCCGAAAAGTCCCAGTGCAACGAAATTTTTCGACAGCAGGTACCTGGCGTTCGCCGCCCTCTTTCCAAAACCTGTTTCCTTTCCCCGGATATAAAAAGCGAAAATCATGAAACCAACGATCACTGAAAAAATAGCCCAGTAAATCAGGTACCAAACCACGGAAGGCACGAACGGGCCAAAACCGTTCATGTCGGAATAGGTCACGCCTGGGATCGTCCCGAATTTCACCATATTGGTATCGATATGGAATACCCCCCAGATAAACTGGTTGAGGATAAGAAACGCCACAAAAGCAAAGTAGGCGATGTAGCGGTTGTTGATCACATAGTGAAAAAACAGGGCGATCACCACCATGTACGAAAATGTCAGCAAATTCATTCCCAGCAATGATTTCACGTACACATCCAGCTGATAGCGGTGGTAGCCGAATACTGTTTGCACAGCAACCCCGAGGACAATGGTGACGGAAAGGATCAGCGCGAGGGTGATCACCATGGCAACCAGTTTGGAAAGGAATAACCAGGCGGTTTGAATGGGCGTTGAATCTTCAATCTCGCTGAATTTAGCGTCGCGTTCCTTCCACACAAGCACCCCGGAATAGAAGGTGATGATGGCCACCAGGACCATGAAAAAAGATCCTTTGATGGAATCGATCACATCGTAGGTTACCGGGTAGCGGGCAGTGCCGTACCTTCCTGTAAAACTTGTCAGTGACGCAAGGAGATTCATCAGCCCGAGCACGGTGATGATGATGAAGACCGGGTTTTTTATGATCGATTTTGTTTCAAACCGGATAAGGTACAACAGGGTACGGAGGGAAAAACCCGTGTGCCCCGGAACCGGGATGTTTGGCCTGGTCAGATCCGTTGATGGTAGCTCCAACGTTTCCCTTCTCTCTTTTTTTGGCTTTTGTTTCTTTGTACTGAACGAAAACCGGGCATATCCTGCCAGCAAAACCATAATGCTGAACCCGAGCCAGATCAGCCGGTTGATCAGAAAGGCGCCGGCAAGCGGCACGCCATGGGCGTTTTTTTCATCCACCGTCATATATTTTGAAACGATGTTCTCGGGGCGAAAGCCAAAGGGGTCGATCAGGTTGGCCAGCCATTGCTGTTCGAGGTCTTTGGTAAAGCCAGCCGACACGCCATACAACACCAGGATCACCATGGCCCCGATGAACGAAACGATGTTGTTCCGGTAAACAATGGCAAGCATGTATAACAAAACGGCCGCGATGATGGTATTGGGGATGGCAAAGGTGATGATCCCCAGCAGATGGCCGTTCCATGCCGCATCGCCGTACCGCCCGGGCTGCACCCATGGCATGAGCGGGCCAAGCAGGGCGCCGAGCGAAACACCCAGCAGGGGAAACACGGCGATGGTGACCGCACCGATGAATTTTCCGAAATAGTAGTCCCTTTTTTTAATGGGGGATGAAAAAACAAACTGGTACATGTCGTGGGCAAAATCGCGGTTGGCCGAGGCGTTCATGAAGGAAGCCGTCATGAGCAGGCAAACCAGCGACATGATCCCGTAATAAAATTGAATAACATAGGGCGCATTTTTATGCACGCTGCCAACACTGCCACCGATGATGACATTATCGGACGAAACCGCACCCATTACCATCAGGGTATTGATGAACAGGAAGATCCAGGTCATGGGCGAACGAAGCCAGTATTTCCACTCGTATCTGATAAATTTCCACATAGTTTTCTGCTTAAGAGGTTAAACCAGTTCGTTCAGTTTCGCGAAAAAGACATCTTCAAGGTTTTCCTCGGCCATCGAAAAACCGTTACCCGGGTGGGTCCCAGAAAAGGCATGGATCAGGGGTTTTCCTCCCGACAACTTGCTTGAGATAATCTTAAACTCATCCTGGTAGCGGGCAAGTTCGGCCTTTTCCACCTTGCGTTCCCACACTTTTCCCCTGATCTGTTGCAGGGCATCTTCGGTATTCCCGGAAAATAAAAGTTTGCCTTTGTCCATGATCGCCATCCGGGTGCAGAGTTCCCGCACATCCTGCACGATATGCGTTGACAGTATGACGATGGTATTTTCCCCAATTTCGCTCAGGATGTTATAAAAGCGGTTGCGCTCGCCGGGATCCAGGCCCGCGGTGGGTTCATCGACAATGACCAGTTTCGGATCGCCGATCAGGCACTGCGCGATGCCGAAGCGCTGGCGCATGCCGCCGCTGTAGCTGCTTACCGCTTTTTTCCGGTGTTCGGTCAGATTCACCTTGCCGATCAGGTAATCCACGATATTCCTTCGTTCGGAGCGATGCGTGAAACCTTTGAGCAGGGCCAGGTGGTCGAGGAGCTCGACTGCGGAGGTTCGGGGATAGACCCCGAATTCCTGGGGGAGATATCCCAACACCTTTCTTACTTCATCCTTGTTGTTCAGAACATCGATGCCTCCCAGCATCACCGAACCGCTGTCGGCATCCTGCAGGGTGGCAAGTGTGCGCATAAGCGAAGACTTTCCGGCTCCGTTCGGGCCAAGCAGGCCGAACATCCCCTTTTCAATGGTCAGCGTTACGTTGTCCATGGCAACCACGCCGTTACTGTACTGTTTGGTTAATTTGTCGATTTTCAATATCATGTCTGCTGGTTTTTTTTATTAAGATGCACAATTCCCTAATTGGTTACACATATGTGTTACCGGAGCATGAAAAAAGAACAGTGAGGCTTTATTCGGAAACCTGCAGGGAAAGACAGGCCTCGGTATGTTTGTGGATGACCTCTCTCAGGTCTTTTGTTTTATATGGCTTGGCGATATAATCATTACAGCCGGCTTCAATGGCTTGTTCCCTGTCGCCCACCAGTGCGTACGCCGTTTGTGCGATAATGACCACCTCCTTGTTGAACTTTCTGATCATCCGGCAGGCTTCAAATCCCCCCATCACCGGCATTTTAAGGTCGAGCAGCACCAGGTCGGCGTCGCCATGGCTGCGGCATGCCTCCACCACTTCGATGCCGGTTTTCACCAGTAAAATCTCCCTGCTGAACTTTTGAACCGCCGCCGACAGGTATACCCCGGACGATTCGTCATCATCGGCAATGATAATTTTAAGCCTGCGTGTCCATGTTTTTTCGTCATCCCCCGGCACACGCTTTGCGACGGCTTGATTCTCCGGTTTTTCAATGTTTCCAGGCATTGTAAAATAAAATACTGATCCCTGCCCCTCTTCGCTTTCAACCCGGATCTTACCCCCCAGCATTTCAACATAGGCTTTGGAAATGGCAAGTCCCAACCCGGAGCCTTGCAATGCCTTCGTATCCTCGATGTCGGCCTGGATAAATCGCTCAAAAATCGCTTCCTGCCTGTGTTTTGGTATACCTATCCCGGTATCCCTGACATAAAATTCAAGTTCCGCAGGTCGCCCGGTGTTGCCTGTTCCGGTTATGTTTATCGTGTATCCAAATTCTATGGCTCCCCGGCCGGTATACTTGACCGCATTTTTCACGAGGTTGCTGAGAATAGCATAAATTTTCTCACTGTCGGTATGAAAAACAGCTTCATCATGTGCCAGGGCAGTTTTGAAGCAAAAAGCAACCCCTTTTTTCTCCACCTCCGGTTTAAAGAAATTGTAGATGAATTCAACCTGCCCGTTGATATTGGTTTCGGAAATCAGCACCTCCATTAGTCCTGATTCGATTTTGGAAATATCAACAATATCATTGATGGTGTTGAGCAGGCGGGCACCGCTCTGTTCAATGATTTCGAAGTAACTCCGCTGTTCTTCCCCTGTAAGACCGGGCACTTTGAGCAATTCGGCAAAACCCAGGATACCGTTCATGGGTGTTCGGATTTCGTGGCTCATGTTGGCAAGGAAAGCCGATTTCAGCCGGTCGCTTTCCTCGGCCCGTTCCTTGGCCAGGTTAAGCTCATGTGTGCGTTCTTCAACCTTCGACTCCAGGCTTCGGTTTGCCTCTTCTATCTCGGCATTCCGTGAATCCAGCTGCAGGTTCAGGAAAAAGTCCCTTCGCCGGTAATATTCGACGTTGTATGCCGTGAACATGCCCAGGAAGTTGATTGCCACAAAGAAAAAATCGTTGATAAGCAGCATCTCAGGGTCGATCCTTGCAAAGGTAAACGCCCCGACATTAAAGAATATGAGGATGATCCATCCGGCAATGGCCGCCAGGAAAAACCGCAGTTTTATGAAATAATACCCGGCCGAAAAAATCAGGATCATCCCGGCATAATAAGAGTAATTGTCGGCCGCTTTTAATGTAAGTACCGCACAAGTAACCCCGCCCAATAGTAACCCTGCAAAGATGGCTTCCTGCCAGAATTTTTCAAAATTTTTACTAAAGGAGAGCAGCAACACGGCCGACAGCCCCGGAAGAACGATCCCGTAACGGATCAGGTGAAACTGGTTGATAAACTGAGGATCAATCCTGTTGTCGAGAAATCCGAATGCTTCATACATCAACAGCACCAGGAAAAAGGAAAACCTGAACTGGACCAGGGTATCCTTGTAGTATTTCTTACAGTACTGAACTTCCGTGTCATCCTTAAACGAAAGGGTGAACGGGTTCAATTTCATCTCTCGCGATGCTTCCAGCTCCCGGGAATCCGGGGTTTGTTGCCTTTTCATCTGACTGAATATCGAATTGCAACAGTCTTAACCTCCTCTTTGACAATATCCGGGACCGACTGTGTTGCCTCCGGCATGGCAGGATTCGAACACGAAGATAGGCAACAATCGTGAATAATTAAAAAAGAATAGAATTTCTGTTATCCTTGTAATACGCAATTTTAACAGACGAAATTTTTGCCAACATAATACCGGGCATACCTAACCACAACTAATTTTTTCGCACCCTGATCCTCACCGGGTCCCCTCTTTTATACATCGCAGGCGAATGGGTTTCATCGCGGACCAGCGGGAACAGGTTCCAGGTGGTATCGGAAATTTTTTCAAGATGAAATTCCGTTTTGGGATCTTTCAGCTGTTCTTTTATTTCCGTTGAAAATGTCTTTGCAAGCCGGCAGGTCTCCCATTCCCTGATGGCATCGAGGAGTTCGCCCGTATGCGGGTTTTTTCGCAACGACTCCAGCGACGTGGCCATGGCAAAACCGGCGTTATATCCCGCCGACCGGGCCAGCATCCACTCCATCTCGGCCAGGGTGGTGTTCTCTGTAAGCAGGTACCAACCCAGCATGTGGGGAAGATAATTCCTTTCAAACAGCCCCTGGTTGTCGAGCCGGTATTGCTGCATGCTCTCGGTAAATCCTCCGTTCCAGGGCTCTCCCCAGTTGCAGTAGGAGTTGATGTGCCAGTAAAAGGGTTCGGAATTGCTCGTGCCGTTCAGCACTGTGTGATCGAGGTGATCGTAAAATGTTTTGGCGAAGAGTTCCATGGCATAATCACCCTGCCCGGAAGAGAGACATCCTTCGTGACCGTCAAAGTCCATCTGTTCCAGGCCTGTTTCATTGAACCGGACGGCAAGGTTCACGGCAATCTCCTGCATCAGGTCGAGGTTGGGGAGAAAAACCTTGTACGGGTGGTCCATCAGTTTGGCTACTTCTGCGCCGGCACGGTGAAATGAAATTTTCGTTCCGAAGGCCCCGCGTTTGCATCCCTTCAGGATAAAAGGCGGCGCCGGCGTGACCGTATCGTACTGAACCAGTTCATGGTCGATCCTTACCGTGTGAAGCCAGTTGGCTTTCGCGTTGTTAAAATATTCAGGGGATTCGACCCTGATCTCCGTCACGGAATCACCGATATCAGCAGACAGACGGCTGCTCCCGGTCACCGCCAGCCGCGGATCAGGTACCGGCGTAATGTAGGGATCGTTGGTGTTGATGAAATCGGTGAGGGTATGCGCCCCCAGCATGATTCCCATGGTTTTGGCTTTCGCGAGGCATGCATGAAACCCGTCAAGTCCGTGGGGAAAAAAGGCGGAATCGAGCTGGTAATGCCCCCAGCTTTTCCAGGTATCCATGTGATACAGGGTTCTGAGGTTAGCCCGTTTCGTGTAACCAAGGATTTCATCCACTGTGGATTCGGAATAATCGGCGATCAGGTACGAACGGCCCGGCTGGTCCGAGAGTTTGCTCCAAACGCCATTGATCATCGGATGGGGAAGCTTTTCAGCGACCTCGATCATGCCAATAGTTTGAAGGGCTTTACCTGCCGCACAACCAAAAAGGGCCACGGCCGAACCCTCCACGGTCTCGCCCCGTACAGGGGGTACCGGCATGCGGGGAAACTGGTCCCACCACACATTGATCTTCCTGGGCCGGGATCTGTCCATCGAAAATGCCTGGAGCAGGCGCCTGCTTTCAGTTTTTTTCGCGGTATTGCCCCGGGAAGGGTCGGAACCTTCGTCATTCAAAGGATATCCTCCCAGGGTTTTAACATTCAATACCTGGAGCCCAATGGCGAAATCATGGTTGCGAACCACCCCGATAATCTCCCCGACTGTTTCTTTCAGGTTCAACGGAAAAGGCCCCCAGACGACCTGCTCAACCAACCCTGCCGGTGCTGCCCTGACAAGCCGGAACTTTACATAGGCAGAATCAAAGTATGAGTTTATCTTCAGTTCGACGTGGTTCCTGCCATAAGTCAGCAGGATAACCCCGGTGTCCTGGTTGCCTGCCCCGGGATAAAACCGCGCTGTTGAAGGGGATTCCCATTGCCCGTTTACCCTGATCTGCATCAAGGGAGAAACCAGGCCCGGGTCAAGGTACTCTTTTTCATGAAGGCGGTCGTAAAAGCTGGTAATGTTCCCTTCAAGGGAAACCGTGAGTTTCATCGCGCTTGTTGTAAAAACCGCCTGGGCCGGAAGTAACGCCGGCAGGAGCGATAAAGCACAAAAAAGGATGGTCCTGGTCAGGTAAAAAATGAATGGCATATAGATGATTTTGCATTAAACCCTGAGAATGGGCTACTCTTTCACCCCGAAGCAGAACAGGTGGTGCTGCCCCCTGATAAAGATCATTCCCCCGCTGATGGCGGGTGTGGCCATGCAGATCTCGTTCACCGGGTTGGTAGCGATGAGTTCATATTCACGACCGGCACGGATCACGAAAATGCCATGTTCTTCGCTGGCACAGAATATCTTGCCATCGGCAGCCACGGGGGAAGCTGTGAAAGCGCCGCCGCCTTTGATGGTCTCCTTGTAGAGCAATTCGCCGGTGGAACCCTGGTAGCAGGTCAGCAATCCGCTGTTCGAAAGGGTATAAAGCAACCCGTTATATACCAGTGGGGTAGGCATATAGGTTCCCCCGCGTTTTATCCGCCACTGAACAAAATCACCCGTGTTAACCGAGTCGGCAATGGAGATGTTGCCTTTTCCGCCCATCCTGATGGCATAGACCGGGAAAACCGGGGGGTATCCTCCTGTGACGAAAACCAGGCTGTCCATGAACACCGGGGTGCCGACCGTGATCTCCGAGTTGGGCGACAGCCGCCATAACTCTTCCCCGCTGGTGGGGTTGTATCCCCTGATGAACCGGGAACCGTTGGTCACCAGCTCATCGCGTTTGCTGCCATGGCAAAGGGTCGGGGTGCCCCAGGAAGAGATTTCGTCGCGCATGGTTTTCCACACTACATTCCCTGTTTTCAGGTCATAGGCGGCAATGAAGGAGTCTTTTGAACGATCGCACTGCGCAATTACGTTATTTCCGCAGATGACCGGTGAACTGGCAGGTCCCCATTGCGTATCGTCGTTAAAGAACCATCCGGCATCGAGGATTCCCAGGTCCCTCCGCCATTGCTCTTTGCCTTCAAAATCATAACACACCATGCCTTCGGAACCGAACACGGCTACCACGTATTTCCCGTCGGTGGCCGGTGTGGCATTGGCCTGCGAACCCTTAACATGCCGTTTCACGCGGGGGATGCCTTCGAAAGTCTTTTTTTTCCATAGGATTTTACCGCTGAGTTTATCGAGGCAGTAAATCTTCCAAAGATGAGAGGAGCTGTCGTTGGCCGGTTCCACATCCCCGAAAAGCCCGACGCGGTATTCGGAAGCCGTATCACTGCTCTGTGCCGTGATCAGGAAGACCCGGTTACCCCACACCACCGGCGAGGCATGCGCCAGCCCCGGAATATAGGTTTTCCACTTCAGATTCGCCTCTTTCGCGGCGTTCCAGGTTACGGGCGGGTGTTGCCCGTCGGCCGTACCCGCTGCCTGCGCCCCCCTGAAGGCGGGCCAGTTGGCAGGTTTTTCAACTTTGGCATGGTCTTCGGCAACAGGCTTTATCCCGGTGTTTTTCTTCACCGGCTCCGTGGTTTTTAAATATACAAGCTTCCTGTTGGGCTGAACCAGGGTGATTCCCGTCACTTTGCCTGCGACCTTTTGAATGGTTATTGATAATCCCGGAAAATCGGCAAAAGCATAGGAAGTGTCGGTCAGGTATTTCATCCTGTATTGCGGCGATCCGTCGATACCGGCTGTAAGCGCCTCATCGGCAACGACCAGTTCTGCTTTGCTCATCTCCTTGCTGATGTATTCCCCGGCGAGGGCCGGGTCAATTTTCCCTGCTGCCGGTTCCGGCTTCGCTGCAGGTAATTTAGCCCCGGCCTCCTTCAGCAGGGATATAAACTTTTCATTCTTCAGGGCCGTGGCATTGACCAGCGCTTCCGACAGCAGGGTGTCATTGTGTTTGACATAATCAAGCGCTACGACGAACATGGAGGTGTCCTGGTCGCCAAGCGACGCCAGCAATACATTTGCCACGCCCGGCGCGCCCTTTTCGAGCAGCAGCCTGACAACCGAGTGCAGCTTGTTCCCTGCTGCACTCATGACCAGGTCTTCATTTTTAATATCCCCGCCATGGTTGATCATGCTGAGGATGATGGCCGTGTTTTTCTTGTAGATAGCCCATCCCAGGGGTGTATCCCCGTAAAATGAATCCTTCAGGTTGGGATCGGCCCCATGTTCGAGCAACAGGTTGACAACTTCGAGGTTTCCTTTATCGGCGGCAAAATTTAATGCCGTAACGCCATAGTGATTTTTCGTGTTGACATCAAATCCCCGGCCGAGCATCTCCTTCAGGGTTTTAACATCATTTGCCCGGGCAGCACGAAAGAATAGTTCACTGTTATCCTGGGCTTGCATTGAGATCATCCCCGAAAAGAAAACGAGGATGAAAAACAGGAGTCTGGAATTCATGGGAGGAGGTTTGAATTTCAAAGATAATAAATAGCCTGACAACTGCCTGCATTCCATGCCACGTTCAGGAAAATATCGCGCGATGATTTGAAAAGTGATAATTTTGTTCCATGAAAACCATGTTCAACCTGCACCTATCGTCCCCGATCTATAAAGCAGCCGTATTTTGTATCCTGGCGCTTTTGATCTCCTGCCGCAAAAATGACCCGGCTGCTGACGATGCTTTATCGGTGCATGTTTCAGGCACCCATTATGAGTATTACTATTCAGCATCCGACAAAGACGGGATTGATACGACCTGGCAGGAAGCATATTTCGCCTGGCTTGTGGCCGCACTTGACGTGAAGGTGAATACAAAGATTGAATTTGATAAATACAGGGACCGGGCTCATCTGAAAAGGATGACCGGGAGAGATACCAATGGTTTTTCCGACACCAGCAGTTACAGGTTCCATACCATATGGAAAATTGACAACCATGAAGGAGTCCATACGATTATCATCCGGTTGATCGGACTTCCGCCTCCCCTGTTCAACGAAGGGATCGCCGTCGCATTCCAGGCTGATTATTTCAAATATCCGCTCTTTATCCCCGAATGGAATGGTGTGAGATTAGACCTCCTGGCAAAAACCTACAACCAGGACGGAAAAACCCCTTCACTGGACAACCTGCTGGGTACCTGGTCATTCTGGAATTTTGACACCAACATAACCTACCCGGTCGCCGGATCGTTCGTGCGATACCTGATTGACCATTATGGCCTGGCAAAAATGAAATCATATATCAGTTCTTCTAAATTTGAAGACTCAAAGGACCAGATTCATGTTCATTTTATGGCTGCCTATGGCATGACGATAGAAACTGCCTGGAATGAGTGGCAAATATTCATAAGCCAATAAACAATGAAAAAATATTTTCTTCCGTTAAGTGCAATCATACTCATGCTGGCGCTTGCCTGCGGATCGTGCAGGCATGGTAAAAGCAGGCGCCATAACAGGGACGGCGACAAACTCCTGAACGGCAGCCTTAACCACCACAGCAACCTGCCCTTCGACAGCAACCAGGTTACCTTGTTCTACCATGCATACCCGGCTCTGAACAAATACCGGGAAGATGTGCGGGAGGTATACCGGCAACACCATTTCACCCAGATCTGGTACGATAAAAAGGGCGTTGTGGAGTTCGGCCAGATCCTGTACGACAAGGTACGGGGGCTCAATACGGAGGGGGTTTCCTCAAAATTCCCCTGCCAGGACCAGGTTGCCGGAATTTTTGAGAACGAGAAGGAGAACACCCTTTCGCCAACAAGAACAGACCTCATGCTGACCAACCTTTACCTCTTCTATGCAGAAAAGGTTTACAGGGGTCTCGACGACACCACCACCACCAACCTGGGATGGCTGATGCCCCGCAAGGAACTTTCGTACACCGCCCTGCTCGATTCGGTCATATCTGATCCTGCCATGCTTACCCGGAACGACAGCCTGTTGTTTGGCCAGTATTACAAATTGCGGGAGGTGTTGAAACGTTACCGTGAAATCGAGAAAAAAGGCGGTTGGAATACAATTGACCCGGATCCGAAATTAAAATCCTACAAACCGGGCGATACCGCAAAGGCGATCCTGCAAATCAGGGAGCGACTGTTCATCACAGGGGATATTAAACAAAACAACGGCAGCAGGCAATATGACCAGGAACTGGCCGAAGGTGTGAGGAGGTATCAACTGCGAAACGGCTATAACGCCGACAAATCCATCTCTCCGAAACACATCAGGGAGATGAATATCCCCATCGGCGAACGGATAAAAAAGATCATCGTGAACATGGAGCGCTGCCGCTGGATCTCCCCTGAAATAGTCAGGTCGAAGACCTACATTGTCGTAAACATTCCATCCTACAAACTGAACCTGTACCGCGATGGAAAAAACGAATTCGAATCGCGGGTGATCGTTGGTCAGAATGTAACGAAAACAGTGATATTCAGTGGCATGCTCAGCCATATCGTGTTCAGTCCCTACTGGAACCTCCCGCAGAGCATTATCAACAAGGACGTAAAACCCGGGATGGCAAAACACAAAAACTACCTCGAAACACACAACATGGAGTGGAACAATGGTCAGGTTCGCCAGAAACCGGGAAAAAACAACTCGCTGGGACTTGTCAAGTTCATCTTTCCGAATGCCGATGATATCTACATCCATGATACCCCTGCTAAAAGTCTCTTTGCGAATGAGCGCAGGGCTTTCAGCCACGGCTGCATACGTGTGGCAAGACCGAAGGACTTCGCTGTTGAAATTCTGAAGAACGACCCGGCCTGGACGTCGGGGAAAATCAATGCCGCCATGCATGCAGGGAAAGAGAGTACCTGCCTGGTTAAACCAAAAATACCTGTCTATATTGGTTACCTTACTGCCTGGGTAGACCAGCAGGGTGTGATCAATTTTTATGACGATATTTATAACCGGGATGAAAGTCTTGCTGAATTGCTGATAGGCGGGAAGTAGCCCCGTAAGGTCAGCTACCTGATCACATCAATGCATTTATAAAACCTGCGAAGGTATCCTTCCGAACCCAGGTCGCTGATGGTCACGCTATGGGCTTTGCCCGAGGAGGCATGGATAAACCGGGACTTCATGCCATTGGCCTCGCAAACAATGGCCACATGGCCGATGTGCCCCTTGTCCCTGAACCCGTAAAACACGATGACATCGCCCACTTTGAAGTCTTCCGGCTTCACCACTGTGCCGATCGTTTTAAATTCCCTGGAACTTCTGGGAAGGGATACATTAAAATGCCGGAAGATAAAATTGACAAAGCCGGAACAGTCAAATCCTCTTTTCGGATCGCCCCCGGCGCGGCGGTATGGTGTACCGATGTATTGCCTGGCATAGGCGATCAGTTCGCTCCTGTCGACCCCGGGAGCTGCGTTCACCGCCTTACTGCAATCAGCCTCCTGTGCCGATAAAAAACAGGAAAACAGGAGAAGGAGGAACAGAAACGGGATGCGTTTTATCATTATAAGGAGTTTGGTTTGGTGCAAAGATACGAAATTTGCCGGGATAAAGCCACTTCAGGTTGACTTGCCCACCCCAACTCCGTTGTAAAAATGTAAGGTCAGGAATATATGCGTATCTTTGCAACATGACAAAATACCTTATGCTTGTTATGTTGCTCCTGGTCCCGGTGTTAAACCGGGCAGGTTCCGGCAAGCCGGTTCCCCCGGTGGAAATCCGGGGTGACCTGTTCAGCGCGTTGAACCTGGCAGAAAAAGGACTCTCGGCCGAGGTTTTCCAACTTGCCCTGAAAGGGTTCAGGAAACTCGAACTGGGCGGCCAACTCAGAAATGCGGGTATCCTGACCATTGCCGACTTCTCCCAGTCGAGCAAAATGAAGCGGCTATATGTGATCGACCTTTTGCACAAAGTGCTGCTATTCAACACCTATGTCGCCCACGGCAGAAAAACAGGCGAGGAATTCGCAACACATTTTTCGAATGTTCTAGGCTCATGCGAGAGCAGCCTGGGCTTTTATGTCACAAAACAGCAGACCCGGGGATCGAAGACCGGGCTGTCGCTGGTGCTCGAAGGAGTGGAAAAAGGATTCAACGACAATGCGTTGAAGCGCGAGATCATCATTCATGGTGCGAAATATGCCACCGAAGATTTTATCCGCAAGACCGGGCGGCTCGGCCGGAGTTTCGGTTGCCCGTCACTGCCTCCCGACATGATCAAAGCGGTTGTTGAAACGATCAAGGAGGGCACCTGCCTGTTTATCTATCACCAGGACGCCCGCTACATCAGCCAATCAGCCCTGCTTAACTAACCGTGAACAATACGCTAACCCGGAAAATCCCATACCCGGGATGGATTGGATTATGTTGAATTAACCCTCCACTTCTGAAAATTAAACATCTTGTACTATATTTGGGCACCCGTTCAGAGAAGATGATGGTGAGCCGGGAGGATTCTATTACAATCGTTAAAACAAAAAACAATGAACAAGTTCCTGCTGCTGTGCCTGGCTGTTCTTTTTAATCTTCTCTCTTACGCTGCCTGGAAAACCCCATCAAAACCGGATTCCTCCCTGCGGCTCTCTTCCAGCTACCAGGAACTGTCATCCAAAACCAAGGTGCTGGTTGAAAGGGAACTCAAAAACAGCCGGGAAGAGTTCATAGCGCACCAGGTGGTACTGAAACAAAACAGGACATTCGTGCTGCTAAAGAACGAACTGGCGGGAGCAAGGAACTTTCTCAAACAGGGTTATTCATACCAGGAAATCAAAAAGGAGACCGACCGGTTGTCGGAATGGAAGGCCCTGGCCGGCGCCGGCGTAATTACCAGCAAGGACAACATCCCTACTGTCAGGAACCTGACGACTACATCGATCCTGTTAAAAGAACTGCTTAAAAGGACCGACATCCGCTTGCAGGAGATTCTCGCCTATCACCGGTCGCTGGGTCATTTCCAGTACAACCTCGATTCGCTGATGATGGACAGCGTATTATACCAGGTGCCCAATGATTCCGTCGCGCTGATGCGGTATTTTCAGCGGTTGATTGTAATCGGCAAGGACATTAAACCAGTCGTCGAACCGCTGAAAGCAGCGATAGACAGCATTGAAAAACTGGAGATCAAGGTCAACCTGATCAAATTCAGCCTGGAATCGGACATCGCGGAGACCGAAACGCAACGGAAGGAATTATTTGAAAAAGTGGGTCTCATTGAAAGCGGGACCTTCGGTACCGGCAAATCAAACGAACTACCGTTCAGGGAGGCGCTCAGCTATTCGCTGGGAAAGGCGAACCTGGTGCTGTTTTTTTACCTCGTAAACCATTTCAGCGCCATCATCCTGATGATTCTCTTCATCATCGGAGCAGGTACCTACCTGTCGATGCTGAAACGCAGAAGCAGGGAAACCCCTGTTCCCGAGCTGCTCAGGGAGCGCCTGCAGGTATTGACCTATCCCTTTGCCTCCGCCACGTTGCTGGTCATCACCGCCTTCCAGTTCTTCCTCCCGCTTCCTCCCTTTATTTTTAGCGGGTGCCTCTGGATCATCAGCGGAATCGCCTTATCTGTGATCCTGCATAAGTCGGTCACCCCCTGGTTGTTCAGGATCTGGCTCATCTTCTTCATTTTGTACCTCTTCGTTTTTACCGACAACCTGATGCTCCGGCAATCGATGGTTGAACGGTGGACGATCCTGGTACTCAGCGTTGCAGGATTATCGACCGGGGTCTACTTCCTGGCCGGCATGAAACGGCATGGAGTCAGTGACAAACTGATCCTGGTCTTCCTTGGTTTGATGGCGCTGTTTGAAACCCTGGCCATCACAAACTTTTTCTCGGGGGGGTACAACCAGATCAAGACATTCATGGCCAGCGGCTATTTTACCATCATCGTTGCCTGCCTGATGTACTGGACCGCCCGCCTGGCAAATGACACCCTGAAGATCTCCTATCACATCCACAAAGGGGAAGACGACGACCATCAGAACCTGAAGAATAAAAAAACGCCATTCTACTTGTACCTGCTGTTCTTCGCAGGATGTTTCATCCTGATCACGCGGAATTTCTACTTTTATCAGACCATGTTCGAACCGCTGAGCAGCGCGCTCACCGAACCCCGCGAGATCGGGGCATTTACATTCACCCTCAAAAGCATTTCCATTTTCACCCTGGTTCTCTTTTTGTCGGGGATCATCACCCGCATTGTTTCCTTCCTTGCAGCCGATGCGCCGGCCAGCCCGGGAAAACCGAAATCGGGAGGGCTGGGCAGCTGGCTGCTGCTGATCCGGATCGCCATTATCACCGCCGGCGTTTTGCTGGCCTTCGTCTCGGCAGGTATCCCCATGGACAAGTTTGCCATCATCCTCGGCGCACTCAGCGTCGGGATCGGCTTTGGCATGCAGACACTGGTAAACAACCTGGTAAGCGGCCTCTTCATTGCTTTTGAAAAACCGGTCAACGTCGGCGATATTGTTGACATTGCCGGGCGAACGGGGAAGATGAAATCGATCGGCATCCGCAGCAGCGTGATCACCACCTGGGACGGTGCGGATGTGATCGTCCCCAATGGCGACCTCCTGAACCAGCATCTGGTGAACTGGACCCTGGGAAGCAGCCGGCGGCGCTTCGACCTGCCGCTGGGAGTAGCCTACGGCACCGACCTCGCAAAGGCAAAACAGCTGCTGCTTGACCTGATGCTGGCAGATCCCCGTATTTTAAAACACCCGGAACCTTTCGTCCAGGCCAATGAATTCAATAGCAGTTCGATCGACCTGGTCATGAAATTCTGGGTACCCCATTTCAGCATAGGTTTTGATGTGAAGAGCGACCTGATCCTGGCCATCGACGCGCTTTTCAGGGAACAGGGCATCCAGATTCCGTTTCCGCAGCAGGATGTGCATATTATTCCTGAATAAATTCAGAAAGGTCGGAATAGAGGATCTTTTCAAATTCATCAAACCGGCTTCGGCTCACTTCGGCAAAGAGGTAGATTGCCATCGGGAATTTTGTATAATCCATTTTCACAAAAAACAAGACATGTGAAAAATGGGCGATGAATTTTTCATAATCAAAACGGATCCGGCTTTTGTCCAGGTGTTTCGGGATATCGATCCCGAACATGCCGTAGAGTTTGTCGCCCCTCGGCTCCAGGATCTTGTCCCAGTCGGGTTTTTCCTGCTTAAAATAATGTTCGTATGGGTTGATGCCATAAAAATAGTATTCCACATCGGCCACGCAAAATCCCATGAACCGCATCGGGTTGATTTCAATGGGAACAAAACTGCCGCCCTGTTCCTGCCGCATTTCCAGGTGGAAGGGAAAGTTCCGCAGATCGCGCAACAGGGCAATTTCTTCAAGATAACGCATGATAGGGTCGTGGTACTTCCTCACAATAGCGGCGGAAGTGAGGTACAACCTGTCACTCATATCCGATTTTGAACCAAACAGGTGGGTGAGGATATTGAGAATAACAGGTTCCCCGCTGGCATTGAAATAGGCATCGATCGCGATCTCAGTGCCTTCGATGTACCGTTCAATCAAAAAATCGTTCAAACTCACCACCACATCGGGAAAAACGTTTTGCATCAGGTGGATTTCCTTTTTTATTCCTGCCAGCACGCCCGGCCATTCCGAGTCATGATATACTGCATGGATCCCGATGCTGGCAAAGCCCCTTACCGGCTTGATTACAAACGGCTTCCGGATGGCTGAGATGTCCAGATCATCAAGGTCAGCCAGTGAGAACCTGCGGTACCAGACATCCGGGTTCAGCTTTGAAAAAAGCTCCCTGAGTTTTGATTTGTCCTTGAAGAAATTCACATTCCCGGTAACAGCCAGTTTCGGGCAGTGCAGGTTCAGCAATTCGGTTGAATTTTCGGAATTGCTGTACAACCTCGGGTTTTGTGCCGTTTTAAGTGCGGCAAAAAACGACTTGTCTTCCACCAGGTTCATCTTGCCGGCATGTTCCAGGCTCTCAGAGAACGGGGTTGCCAGAACAGGAACCTGCAAACGGACAACCGTTTGTTGAAGAAATTCAGAGACATAGGGCTTTTCGAGAATAATCATGACAGGCTTTAATCAGGCTCAGATGCAGGGAATTATTGCAGGAACGCAGGTGACGGGTTCCGGATTATTTATTGAAATGCTTTTTTATCAGTTCCAGCAACTCTTCTTTAATAATGGGTTTGGCAAGATAATCATTGCATCCGGCCTCCAGCGCCTGTTCCCGGTCACCCGTGAGCGCATGGGCTGTCTGGGCAATGATGACGACCCCCTTGTTGAACATGCGGATCTGCCGTGTTGTTTCGTACCCGTTCATCACAGGCATCCTGATATCCATCATGATAAGATCGATCGCGGAATTATCGCGGCATGCCTGTATCGCTTCTCCACCGGATTGAACGTTGACAATCTTACTGCTGATTTTGTTCAGGATCGTCGAAAGGAAAACCCATGATATTTCATCATCTTCAACAACCAGAATATTCAGTTGTTTTGTCGCTGGTTCCTGGCTGCCATTCATCCCGTGTGTTTTTACAATTGGTTTTACTGTAGGTTCAATGCGATATGGAAGCGTGAAATAAAATGTCGAACCAATACCAGGCTCACTTTCAACCCAGATACTGCCGCCAAGTATTTTCACATACGATCTGGCTATCGACAGCCCCAGCCCGGCTCCCTGCCGGGCCTGAACATCAGCAATATCTGCCTGGACAAACCGGTCGAAAACAGCCTGTTGCCGGTCAAACGGGATCCCTATACCGGTATCCCTGACAAAAAACTCCACGGTTTCAGGTTCCACTTTGTGGTCAGGAGAAAAAGAGGGCCTGGGAATATACCCTATCAAAATTGAACCATGGGTGGTGTATTTGATCGCATTTTTCACCAGGTTGGCCAGGATGGCAAACAGCAACTCCCCGTCTGTTGTAATAAGCGCGTCATGGCCCGACAATCCGGGTTTGGAGGAGAAGGCCAATCCCTTTGCTTCGGCTTCGGATTTCATCAGGTCCACATTATTTTCCATCAGCTGGTTCAGGTCCGTCTCCCTGGGCCTGGCTTCCACCTGACCCGATTCGATTCTCGAAATATCAATAATTTCCTTGATGATGTTTAGCATCCGGTTGCCGCTCTTCTGAATGATGCCGATATACCGCTGCTGATCCTTGCCAGTGAGGTCAGGGGCAGTCAGCAGGTCTGAAAACCCCAGAATCCCGTTCATCGGGGTCCGGATTTCATGGCTGATATTGGCAAGAAAGGCCGATTTTAAGCGGTCGCTTTCCTCTGCCTTCTGTTTCGCGGCGATCAGTTCTGTCCTTTCCTCCCTTAAAAGCGCCTCCAACTTCTTTCCTTCCATGAATGAACCGTTCAGCTGATCCACCAGCGAGGCAACCGACAAAACAGCTAGCGTGTTGAACGCGACCAGGTTGAATCCAACAACGGCCCACGACGCCAAACTGAATTCCTGGAAAAATACCAAATGGGATATTTCTCCCGGGGCAATGGTCATCAACAGCATAAAAATAACCGCATTTGAAACGAGGGAGACCAGACCTGCTCTTGTACTTTGGAACAGCGTGATCATGATGGACACACTCATCAGCATGACGACTGATGGTCCTTTGACTCCGAGATAAAGGAATAGTACGATTGCCAGGATGTAAAAAATGGAAGAAAAAACTATTTTTTTTAACCTGATACTATAATTCTTTACAAAAAAGATGAAGATCAGGGCCGCCATGCCCAGGGTGTCGAAAAAGATGATGACATACTGAAGGGTCAGCACGGAAATGATAACGCTGGGGATATATGCCAGGCAGCAAATCGGGAAGGTGATGAGCAGCACCGAAATGAACAATTTGTTTCGGAGCCAGGGTAATTCTGATTCCTTGCCGATATCAGGTGAAGGATAATGATCAAGGTAGAATTGTACGGCTTTCCTGCCGTATTTACGATAAGTACCTGTCATTGAAACCGATAACATTACAACTTGTATTTTATTCTTTCTGCATCAAACCTGGAGCCGGGTTTATTTGCTAAGATACGAATAGATGTTCACTTTTCAGGCAAAACCCGGGATGAAAATGAAAAGGAAAAGCCCTGGGTATTTCCGGAAACTCCTTGGAAAAAGCTTTAAGCAGGAGCCGCTAAGGTACCTGGTATATATTTGATGCGTTACGGAAACCGCTGTTTTTCTGATACAGGTCGGGATACTGGACCCCTGCTGATTCGGCCCAGGGCGCGAACTTCAGGTAGGCGTTGGTGATCTGGGCTCCTTCGATGGTATAATCAAACCCCGTGGTGATCCTGATAGCCCAGGGGAGGTTGGTCGTTGTTTTATAATATCTGTTCATTGCCGGATCGGAATCATCGTTGCCGGTTTTGAAATAGGCTGTATTAACAAGGCTCGTGGGAAGGTTGTCGGGCAGATGAATCTCCTTGCCCCTCTCTCCGTTGACGATCAGGAATGGGTTAAAATGGTCAACCCCGGCATCGGTTATAGAATAGGTGTTGGGTTTAAAACTGACAGAAACAACGGTGGTGTCGGGTTTCACATATTTTTCCCCTGGTTTCACGTTTATACCGAAACCTCCCGGGAATGTCATGATCTTATAGTCGTTGTCAAACACGATCACCGTGATTTTCTGCTGTCCAGCCTCTGTGCCGTTCTGATTCAGGTGGATATAATTTTCTTTCAGCTTATACCCGGTAACCTCCACATCAGTTACTGCAACGCCGGTTCCTGAGAACTGGAAACCAAAACCATTCTCAAGTCCGGCACCAATGGCCCTGATTACAAATGTTGCTATTACTTCCGATATCTTGTTGTTCGCGTTGGTCACTGTTTTAAACTTGTAATCAATCACCAGGTCATTGAAATCATAATCGCCTTTGGCCGGCCACAAATCCTCGAAGGCGAGGGTGCCAAACCCAACGGCAGGACTGAAATTATTGAATGCCCGTGCAGGGTCTTTCGGATAAGCATCCTGCACGTCGGGTACACCGTCGCCATCCTGGTCGGGCAAATTGCCCGGCTGAGAAAAATTCGCCTGTATCTCGGTCTGGTCAAGGGCCCTGCTGAAAAATTTTGGTTCATCTACCGAGCCCTTGAAAAACTTCTGAATGCCATCATCCGACCCGATCGACAAATCCCGGTTATTCACATACAACAAGCCGGTAACAGCCTTGGTGCTCCTGAGTTGTCCGTTAACGTAAAATTTCAACTGCTGGCCGTTATAGGTCATGGCAAGATGATACCACTGGTTTAAAACCGGGAAACCGTTTCCCCAGTTTACTTCCTGCGTTATGTTTCCAACGAGCCTGATCTGTGCGCCCCAGCCATCCCAGTTCCCCATGCCGAGTCCATGCCCGTCATAATCCCCCTTCTGAAAAATTTTCGTGGTCGCTATGCTGGCTGTTTTGGCCCAGCACATCATGGTGATTTCGTACACGGGATTCAGGTTCAGCTTGCTGGGAGCCTTAGCAAACCCAGTGGTGCCATTGAAGGTGAGGCAGCTTCCCGAAATTCCGGGAGCCCAGGTCGCCCCGGTGATGGTGGCGTTATTCACGCCCTTGCTGTCGTTTGCAATACTCCCGGTATTTTCATCAAATTTCCAGTATGAAACCAGGTCGCTGCTGCCTGTGCCGGGATCGGGCGTTGAGCCGAACACCTGGAGGATCTCTGTATCAGTGAGGGCCCGGTTGTAGACGAGCATCTCATCCAGGGTCCCCTTGAAAGGATTGATATTCTGTTGTTTCCCGATATACACATCTGCGGTCGACGATTGCAGGTTCCCCGATTTGGAGGCATAGGTTCTCATGAGCCCGTCGAGGAAAATTTTCATGGTCGTACCGTCGTAGGTGAGGGCAACGTGGTGCCAGTCGGTGTCGAGAACCCGGCTTGCGGTCCCTGAATTTAACGTGTACCCGGCCGGCGTGTATACCGTGAAAACGATCCGTCCCTGCGCATCCATGCTTGCGGCGTATTTGAGGTTCTGAAAAATGAAGGTCCCCTTATCCCCGGCCGCATTTAACCTGAACCAGAAGGAGAGGCTGAGACCGTTCCCCACAGGGTTGAACCCGGCGCCGGGCACCTGTACCTGGCTGGTAGTGCCGTCGAATTGTAGCGCTTTCCCGCGGATACCGCTTACCCAGCCGGCACTGCTGATCGTTCCGTTATGTCCTGCCACGGAATCGTGGGCGGTTGTCCCCGTGTTTTCATCAAAATGCCACGCCGAGATCAGACCGGGCGAAGGGATATTCATGGGATGAAATACCGGGCTGCTTTTCACGATACCGGAAATATCCACCGGAATCATGCTGCCTGAAATTATCACGGTCAGACCATTTACGCGAACCTGGCTCACCATGGTGGGCAGGTTGACCGTGACCGGGAAACTTCCGCCAACTCCGTTGAAAAAACCCTGGTAATACTGTACGTCGGCGGCTTCAGAGGTAATGCTGACCACAGCTGCTTTATCGGATGTTATCTGAAACGTGACATCGTGCGATGACTCCCAGCTGAAACCGGGGGAGACCTGCAGGTCCTTCATCTCCTTCAGCGTCTGACCGCTACCATTCTCAACCTTTTTGCAAGAAGCAAGCAGAAGCAAGGACAAAAAAAGATAGAAAATCGTAAATTTTTTCATCACAGTAGTTTGATTTTCATCAAAGGTACCCTTTTTACCCTTAACCTGTCCGCACAAACAGCCGGGGAAGCCTGCCATGTTGAAAATAAAAAAAGATTTACCTGATCTCCTCCAATTTTCCGATAATCTCCGACAGGGCCTCGCTCAGCTTTGCTTCGGGGGAAATGATGTTCAGGTCGCCCCAGAATGCGTTATTGCTGCTGTATGGCTGATCGGAAAACACGACGCCCGGCTTCAGGATGACCTGCTTCGGGAATTTGTCCACCCCGGCTGTATCGATCTTACAGGTGGCGAGTTCAAGAAAGGTGTTAAAATGGTCGGATGAAATATGGTTTTTTAAACGCGTCGAAACCTGCATGTTGCACCGGGCATGGCTAAGGTAGTACCTCCCGTTGAAGGACATGTAGCTGACAGAATAATCGATCTTTTTGAATTTGACGATCAGCCTCCTGCTTTTCTTCAGCACGAGGTTTTCGGCAGCGATATCAAGGTAATCGGGGTTTATTTCGAAATCAGCCCCGAGTATGGCGAAACTCTCTTTTTCAATGTACACTGTCCCGGAATACAGTGCCTTTTTCAGTCCGGCATTTTGTACAAAGGTTATGGCATATGCATCACGGGCATTATAGGATACCAGATCGGAATACCTGAAGGTATATTCAACTGGCGGAGAGAGGTCGAGGAAACCCGGTACAAACTTTACAATATCAAGTTCCAGCGCCGATTGCACGCCGGCTTTCAGTTTCAGGAAAACAGTATCCGGGGAATTTGCATCCTGGATTTTTCTCGACTTCAGCAGTTTCACCTGGTCCGAATTCTCGTCCCCGGTGAAGGGCGCCTTATAAACCTTGAAAACGGCTTCGGAATATGTGGTAAACTTGTTGTTTTTCTGCACGCCTTCGCGGTAAAACGTGGTAAGGTAGACCGGTTCGGCGGGGTAGTTCCCGCTGCGCTGGTCCATCGCCTTGGAGATAACCACGTAAGGATCAAGATAGCGGATAATAACTTCCTGGATGGAGATCACCCTGCGGTCAAGGTACAGATCGACCTGCTGCTGGCCGAGCAGCTTAACCGGGATTTGTTGGCTGAGAAATCCGAGGTGCGACACAACAAGGGAAGTCCCGGCCAATGAGTCGGGGATTTTTAGCATAAAAAAACCATCACTGTTTGTGATGGTTCCAATATTCTCCTCCACGATCCCGATCGTGGCATACGGTATCGCTGCTTTGTTTTCCTTGTCGAAAACATGTCCCCTGATCACGACATACCTGGTAATATCCGATCCCGGAGCCGACGCCGGGAACTTTTCAGCAGGAGGCGCATCATTTTTCACCCGGTAAATCAGGATATGCTTCCCGAGAACCTTATAGGCAAGTCCGGGGTTTGAAAGGATGTCGTCGAGCACCTTGTTCAGCGGCTGGTGATCGGCATACAGCCTGACATGCTTATCGCTTTCAACGGTTTCGCTGTTGTAAATAAAAAGGCAGCCGGCATGTTGTGATATCAGGTTCAGGGCCTCGTAAAGCGTTGTATGCTGTTTCGGGATGGTGATGGGTTTTTCGAGCAATGGCGCCTGCCCTGAAGCATCATTCATGCAAATCATGAAAAGACCTGCGAAAAGCATGAAGATTTCGGAAAAACGGCGAAGGAGGCTGTAGTTGCAAAACTCAGTTCTGCCGGGTGCCTTCCTTGTTTTCGAAAAATACAACAGCCCCATGGATGGTTTGGCTTTTCAGGTTCAGCGTCATGCAAATGAGTTCGGTCATCGTTTCGGCCGTTTCGTTATCGAAGGTAACGGTCAGTTTATGTTTCCCGGTCGCATGCTCTGCCAGTACAAAGTTAGTATTGAAATTCCGATTCAGCACGTTAATAATGTTATGAAGCGTTTCATCCTTAAAGTGCATGCGTTTTTTATACCAGGAGGAGGCTTCACCTGCGACATGCTTCGACCTGACCAGGTTGTGACTGGTGGTTGATACCTTTTCACCGGCAACAACCATTTCGCAGTGCGACGGATCTGATTTTAACGTCACTTTCACTTTCCCGCGGTCGACAGAGAGTTCAAAACCGTCGCCTTTTATTGCCTTCACATTGAAGGCTGTTCCCAGCACTTCGATCATGGCTTCATCCGTTTCAATGATAAAGGGCCTGGCAGGGTTGGGAGCAATATCAAAAAAAGCTTCCCCTTTGAGTTCAACGTTACGGGTGGTATTTTTAAATTCCTCCGGAAAAAAGAACAGTGAATTCTGTGCAATGTATATTACCGAACCGTCGGCAAGGGTTTTAACCAGGGTGTTTTCCTCATTCCCCGTATTCAGACTAACAAGCTGGGTAGTCCGGCTGTTCAGTTTCAGAAAAAGGCCGGTGGCGACCCCAAGTAGGATCAGAACCGCTGCGGCAATTTTCAAAACCGGGTAGCGCAACCTGTTTTTCCCAGCAACGCCCTGTTCGGGGATCAGTTTCTCATCCTTCAGGCGATTGTGCAGTTTATCCCAGGCATTTCGGGTATGAGGTGATTCGTGAGCCTTATATCCTTTCATTGCCGACCATTGTTTTTTCAATTTTTCTATCCGTGTTTTATCTGCTTCAGAAACGGAAATTTCCCTTTCATATACGTCAGCTTCCTCCCTGCTCATTTCGCCGCCCAGGTACCTGGCGAGCATTTCGGCCTGTTGCTGTTTATCGTTTCCTGTTTTCATGATGTCCTTTCACTGGTGTAGTCGTTCAACGTTTTTCTGAACATCTGTAATGCTTTTCCCATTTCCGCCTCGACGGTTTTCACCGAAACGGAGAGGATGAGGGCGATTTCACGGTATTTCAGCCCTTCGAACCTGTTCATCCTGAAAATGCGGGAGCACCGTTCCGGCATTTTCTTCAGGGTCGTGTTGATGATGTTACCCAGGTCTTTCATCTCTGCATCCGAAGGCACATTGGCCTTCGCTGAATCCCGGTACTCGCTGAAAACATGCTCTGCATAACTTTTCCGGACAGCAAGGTGTTCGAGATAATGAAGCGCATTATTACGGATCGACTGGTACAGGTATGCATTCAATGATAACTTCAAAGTAAACGATTCCCTGTTTTTCCAGAAATGGTAGAAAAACTCCTGTACCAGGTCTTCCGCCGTATCCATATCCTTCAGTATTTTATCGGCATGATGGCACAAAGGCCCGTAATACCTGGTGAAAAGCCGTTCAAATTCCCTGATGTCGCCACCCTGAATTTTCTTCTGTATGTAGAAATCAGTAAGGTTCATAGCGACATTTGTTCTTACTTCTTCAGGCTTTTCGAGATCTTTTTAATGGCATTTTCGATCGAATTTTCCGGTTCAATGATATTGTAGGCACCCCAGAAATCGACATCGGCAAAATCCTGTACTTTTTCGGATAAAACCATGCTCTGCTTAAATACATCGTGGCTGGCAAATTTTGCGATATTATCACCCCGCCTGTCTGTAATGGCTACTTCCGACATCACGGTATAGTGATTTTTGAACAGGCGCCTCTTCCAGTCGCAGGTGAATTTCAGGTCAACACGCACGTAGTTGAGATAGTATTTGCCGCCCTGTTCCTTGTAAGTGACCAGGTAGCTGGTAGAGGTTGGCTTGAAGTGCAGACCCATGGGCTTTTTCTGAATAAAAAAGAGGGCTGCCTTGGCTTCATCGCGCAGGTCGAGGCTGAATTCGGCCCGGGTGATGGCCATGTTGTCCTGAGAAATAAAGAGCTTGCCAAAATAGAGCGGTTCCTCCTTGATGACTGCCGGTGCAAAATTAACGACCCAGTTCAGTTTGTCATCGATTTTCACGACCGATCCGAATTCGAACTGGTAGTTGTCAAGGTTATCGAGCGCAATGCTGAGGTCGGTGTTTTTCACAATATCCAGCAGCAGCGAAACATTCGGACCTCCCTGGAGCTGAACCATCAGGGTATCGGCCTTTTTCACGTTGGAGCCCTTGCGTCCCTTGAAAATTTTCACCTGGTCGTCCTGCATCCCTGAATAGGGTGCCTTGTAAATATCAACAACAGCTTCGGCAATTGAAAGATAATCGCGGCGCTGCTTTACCGACTCGCGATAGAATCCGGTCATCATGTTCGGCACTTCACTGTAATTCTTGTCAATGCTTTTGAGCGCCATTTCCACAACGCCGCGGGCATCGCCCTGGATCACCGACAATTCCTTCAGCTGGATCGGCTGGACCTCAAGATAGTAGGTTTGATCTTTCCCTGCTGCATCGCTGATCTTGAATTTTTTTGTCGCATAACTCATGTGAGAAACTTCAAAGTACTCGGCATTGAGGGCGGTATTCACTTTTAAAATGAACTCCCCGTCGGAGTTCGACACGGTTCCAATGCCTGTGTTGGGAATGGCCACCGTGGCATAAACGATTTTTTCATTGGTTTTGGCATCCTTCAACTGCCCGGTGATGGTGATGAAGGTGTTTTGTGCAAACGTGGCGCCGCAGGCAGCAAAAAGCAGGAACAGGATGCCCGCGCTGACGAGTTTCTTCTGGAATGTTTTCATGGCTGATGGTTTTTCAGGGTCATTTTAAAAGAGGTTTACAACAATAAGATACCCCGGGATTGAAATACCCTAAAAAAAAACGTTTTTTTTTCAGAAAAGAGAGATTTATGCCAGTAACTTTCCGGCAAATTGGATTGCCCGCTGCTTCCTATTGAAGGACCAGCTTCTTCATCTCCGTTTTGTCAGGGGTGCTGATCTCCAGGAGATACATCCCCCTCGGGAACGGCGATACATCGATCTGCAGCGATTTTCCATCCCATGGAAAATGTCCGATCACGGTTCCGTCAAGGGTGAGAAGCTGAACCGGCAGGGTATGATCGACAGCGGCTCCGAAGGTATACACTTCGACATTGCTCCCGGCAGGGTTTGGCCTTACGCTGTACCCTGAAACCGTTGAATGGCGGTTATCTGCACCCGTCATGACCGGGTTGTTGGAGAAGGTCACCAGGTTGCAGGCAACATCAAGGAACGGGTTGAATCCGTCAGAACAATCGGTGCAGGTAACCCCCGTAACGCAGCTGGGGTTGTCGGGGTTGCACAGGTCGATATAGCCTTCATAAAAAACGTATTTCAGCTCTACATTATGCCCGGCAATGTAAGGGGTCATGCTGTAATCATACCATTGGGCGATGGCACCCGGGCACCACCCTGCGCGGTTGTAGTACCAGGTTCCGTTCTGTGGCTGGCAGCCGTCGGGGTTCGGATTGCAGTCGTACCAGTTATGCTCGGTGAATGTCTCCACCCCGTTGATCCAGATGTGATGGGTCGCATCGTAAAATTCAGCAGCATTGCCCGTATTGAGGTCGCCCCATCCGTGGCCCGTTGAGACCAGCTTAAGCTTGGCTGCAGCGGCGTTGTCGGGAAATGCATAGGTCCTGACCTCCACCGGCTGTGGCGTGGCATAGTCGCCGAAAAGATAACTTGCATTCCATACTTCATGCACGGTGCTGTACAAATAGGTCGGGGTTCCCTTAGTATAATTCAGGGTGAGTTTATAATTGTACCCGTTGTCGAGTGTACTGCAGTTGAACCTGAACTCGGCCCTTCCCAGCAGGAGCGATGCATAGTCGGTAAGGTCGATGGCATGCGAGCATGCCACGCCATATGGTGTAATGTAACGGATGATCTCATACCACTGTCCGTCGTGCCCCTTCAGGTCAACGCTGGCAACCCGGTCCCAGTCGCCGCACCCCCCGGTAGGGCAGGATACGGCAAGGGTGCCCATTATTTTGTCAAAGGCACCCAGGTATGATGGCATATCTGCCTTCACAACCTGCGATACATTATTCGGGTTCAGCCAAACGTTCTGAGCGGCAACGACCTGGGTGTTGACTGCATTCTGGACAATGTTGATATTGACGATCTCCTCGGCCGAAGCCCCGTAGTTGTTGGTGGAAACGATGGTCAGCACATACGTGCCCCAGCTGGGTGGCGTCCACCAGGCAATAAAGTGCCCGTTGTTAAAGGTTTGTGCCGGGATTACTTCAGCATTGATCTTGAATTTCACCTCCTGCACATTGAACAGTTCCGGGTAGGTGATGGTTGAATAGGCCGAAAGCAGGATTTTTGAAAGCACGGGTACGAATACGTCGCCAGCCAGCGGGTGCCTGGCCTCGATATCCGGAACATGCGCCATGGGATCGATGACCATGAACTTGTTGATGACCGGGGTTGCCGCGTTGAACGTGGCGTTTCCCGGCTGGGTGGCTTTAACGCTCACCTCCCCCGGGGCACCGGTGAGGGTGATCGTACTTCCGGCGATGCTGGCTGGCCCCGACACCACTTCGAAAAGCACCGGCAGTCCTGAAGTGGCCGTGGCTGTAATATCAAAAGGGGGCGAGGTGGTAAGATGATTCGGGATAGGCGGGAAGGAGATGGCCTGGTATCCCGGGTTGAGCGTGCCGTTGAAATTGGAAGTGGCTCCGATCATGGCAAAGTTCATAAGGTCGGCGTCGCGGTCGCCTGTCCCGGTCTGGCAGATCAGCTTGGTAATGGAGGTGTTGTTCCCCCCGGGTACGCCCTGGTTGAATTTATAATAAAGCTGCAGGTTTGCCTCCGTGCCCGTGAGTTCATTGGTCATCATATTCTGGATCTCGGTCTGGGTCAGCGCCTTGTTCCATACCGAAACTTCGTCGATTTTGCCGCCATAAACAAAATTAAAGCCGCCCAGGAGACTTTTCCCGATAGCGAAGTTTACGGCCGGGGCGAGGAAGGTTCCCGAAGCCGCCTTACTGCCCTTGAGCACGCCGTTGACATAAAGTTTAATGGCGGTTCCGTCGTATATCCAGGCCATGTGCTGCCATACCTGGGGAATAGCGGTGTTGGCGGGAGCCACAAATTCGAAAAATCCTGCCGTGGTGACCAGTCGGCATTCCATCACCCCCGTGTTCAGCTGGATGAGGTAGAATTCGCCGGTTCCGGTACCGGCCCTGAATCCCATGTATCCCTGCCCGTAGGCAAGGGCGTTGGTGTTAAACCAACCTGTCATCGAGATCTGGGTACTGCCGGAAATATACTGCGAACCATTCGGCAGCTGGACAAAGTCATCGACCATGTCAAAATCAAGATATTGGTTCGACTGCGACATCATGATCAAAGGCTGCAGGGTCATCGTGGTGATCACCAGCAGGATAAAAAGGGATTTGAATTTTTTCATAACTCAGGGATTTTTAATGGTTGGTCAAAATTGCAATAAGCATATCCTCATCATTCAATACGACAGTTTCTTAATTTTCATGGTCTGTTCATATCACTAACCCGGTATCCACCAGATTTTATTTTCAGGCAGATCACCTCCCTGCCTGGAAATGGCGGCTGCACAATTGGCTGAGTTGTATTCAGCCTCCGACGGCGGGTACGGGAGCCGGTAATGGCTGATGACGGCCCCTTCGTGCGGGGTCCTGCCGGTACGGCGGGCGAGCGCATAGGCCTCCCAGGGCTGGCGGAATGCATCGATCAGCCACTGGGTATAAATAAAATCCAGTTTCTGGTCTTCCGTGGCGGCATTCCAGCTGCCGTAACGCATGAGCACCGACGATGCCTTCAGGTTGGAAGGGATGGGGATCATCTCGGGGAAAGTCATCCCCGACAAGGGAAGTTTGGAATTTTTTGCCACTTTCATCCACCATTCAACCGATGAATTAACGCCATTCATGTATTCAATATCGGCCATATCCTTGTCCACGGCAACCCCGATTCCCCTGAAATAAGCTTCCGCCTTGAGGAAATGAACTTCGGCCCCGGTGATGAGGATGATGGGCATGTAGTTGATATCATCGATGACGAAATAGTTAAAGGGAGAATAGATGCAGGTTTCCCCCTTGATGCTGAATGACCCGGTTTGATCCCTGTGTTCGCCATAAGGAATCCCGCCTTCCGAAGGGGTGGTGGCAACCGGTACCTGGGGATAGGACGCCCATTTGCTGTTGTTGTTTGTCTCGAAGAAAATGTATGCGCGCGGGTCAAAGATGCCGCTCCCGCTGGCACTGTCATTGTCGGAAAGAAGGTGCCAGATGTTTGATCCCATCCGCAGGTTCTTATGTTCGCGGAAGGACCAGCTCAGGCTTTCATTTTTAAAGCCGGTGGCGGCGGGCCATAAACAGGCGCTTTCAAGCACCGGGGAGGTCATGTCGTACCCAACCAGTACCGGCCTGTTATTTTCTATGATCTCTTTGATGATCGGCCCGGCAATGTCGGGTTCCCTGTCGGCCATGCGCATGGCGTGCCTCAGCCGGAGGGAATTGGCCAACTTCCGCCACATTTTCATGTCGCCGTTAAAAAGCTTGTCGAAACCCTTGAATGATGTAAAAGGTTCCACGTTCGGGGCCGACTCGGTAATGTTTTCATCGGCCCACTGGAGATCATCCAGTAAAGAGAGGTAAATATCCCGTTGATTGTCAAACTTTGGATGGAGGTAATCCAGGTTCTGAAAACCGTATCCTGCCTGGCTGAAAGGTATGTCGCCGAATATATCCGTCAGCTTGAAGGTTTTCATGGCCATGGTGATTTTCAGCATGGCCCTCATATTCTGCACTCCCGGTGAATTGTCAAGCTTTGCAAACCTTTTCTGAAGCTCCCGTATCCCGGGCAGCGCCCCGTAATAGTTGCTCCACATCTCCTCGGTGCCCAGGGTGAAGTTCCCCCAGGCCTCCTTGGTGAGCGCAGCCTGCTGGGTTTGTTTGTACAGTATCTCGTTGTTGATATAGAATTGCTCGTTCCATCCAAGTACCAGGGTTGAGATCACCTGGTTGAACAGGGAGCCGTCGCTGGCCGTGGTAAAAGAGCTCGGGTCGGTGTTGATCTCATCGAAATTCTTCCTGCATGCTGCCAGGGAGAGCAGCAGGAGAAAAAATATGGCGGTTGATGTTAACTTCACTTTCATGATCTGATTTTCCCGGGTTTCATATTGCAAGTTGCTTGTAAGCCTCTATCCTGATGTTAATTTTAAAACGCGGCCGTGATACCAAAGGTAATGGACATGGTGCCGGGCAGGGAGGCCCATTCAAATCCCTGCGCATTGCCTGAGCCCATGATGCCTTCGGGGTTGATCTTGTCGGGCAGCGTCGTATAGATGTAAAAGAGATCCCTGCCGACAACCGACAAGGTAAGGCTTTTCAGTATCTTCAGCTTATCCATCAGCCGGGTCTGCAGGGTGTATGAAAGCGATATTTCACGCATCTTCACCCAGGTGTTCTCGAGGATCCCGGGGGTGGAGAGCAGTTTGCCCCATCCTCCCGCATTCGGCAGGTATTTGTAATAATAATGCACCACCTTTTTATTGGGGGTGCCGTCGGCATAAACCCCGTCGAGGATGACGCCGATATTCGAGGTGTGGCCGGCAGGATCAGTATAGGGCAGCCCGCCGCCATCGCGTTCAAGCAGCGTTGAAGGACTCTGGCCGGTTTGCAGGGAGATGACATAGGAGCCGCAGTAGATGTCGCCTCCCCATTTGGTATCGATCAGGGCTGACAGGCTGAATCCCTTATAGGTAAATTCGGTATGCCAGCCTGCGATAAAGTCGGGCGAGGCATTCCCGATCGGAACACGGGTGTCGGTGATCAGGTATTTAGTGCCTTCGTTGTTCACGATCCGCTTGCCATCCTTGTTGTAAACGTAATCGTAGCCATATATCGTCCCGTACTGGTCTCCCTGCCTCAACGCCATGGCCGGTCCATTCAAACCCCAGATATCGGCAAGGGGATAGATCTGGGCATAATCGCCCAGGCTTCTGACATAATTTTTGTTCTTGGAAAAGTTAATGCCCGATTTGATCGTGAAATTCCTGGTTTGAACAGGAACGGTGTTTAACACGATTTCGACCCCCGAATTGGTCATCACCCCTTCATTGATGGTGATTCCCGACGCCCCGGAACTGACGGGAACAGGCAGGTTCTTCAGTATCTGTGAATAACAGTGTTTGTTGTAATAGGTAAAGTCGAGATCGATGCGGCTTTCAAACAATCCAAGGTTTACACCCAACTCCCAGGTATTGACCCGCTGTGGTAACAGCCGGTAAGGCGGAATAACCCCGGGAAAGGCGGCTGTCTGGGCGCCCCCGAAAACGCCCGAGGTGTAATTGAAATCCAGCATATAAGGGTCGGTGTCGGTTGCTGAGTTCGCATATCCGCCGCGGATTTTAAGAAAATTAAGCCAGTTTGCCTTCTTCTGTATCTTTAATGCCTCCGTGGCAATAAAACTCAGGGAAACCGACGGATAGAAATAGGAATTGCTTTGAACGGGCAGGGTGGACGACCAGTCGTTTCGCCCTGTAAGTTCAAGGAAAAGGTAATGGGCCCATGAAAGGTTCAGGTAGGAAAATACGGAGTTGGTCCTTTCTCGCATAACCGATTCGCCCGGGGTCATCCCTCCCGGGGCATCGCCCGGGTTGCTGACGATCACTTCGCCCTGGGCATTGGTGACATAGGTTGGCGAAGTATAATTGTCGAACGTGTACCTGTTCGGGAAATACCATGTGCCCGAATGCCCCCTGATTTCATAGAGGTAATAATTCCATCGGTTGGCTCCGAGGGTGAATTTCACATCCATGCGCTGGTGAAGGAACCCGGTTTTGTTGGCCGTTACCAGCGCTTCAAAAATATCGGAATAGGTCCGGTTCAGGCTGTTGGCATAGTACCCGTTTTTTATTCCCAGGAGGTCGGTTGGCGCATTGCGCGTGGTGTACTGGTCGAGGTTGAAATCCCTGCCGGCGCGGCCGGTTACGTTCAGCCATGGGGTGATGTCATAGGTCAGCGTCAGGGCGCCGATGTATTTATCCCGCTTCAGAGAGGTGTTGTTTTTATAATAGTCCCACCAGAGCGTAGGCTTGATATACAGAAAAGGATAACCCTCCTGGGGATTCTGGGAACCGTCGGGGTTGGCATAATATTCCTTGTCGATCCCTTTGTAGCTCCTGGGCCAGGAATAGAGAAACCCCTTGCTGAACGATGACTCCGATTCGCCGAGCATCGGACTGTTGAGCCTGTTGAAATTGATGTACGACAGGGTGAGATCTGCCAGAACCTTGCAAGAAATTTTCAACCCCGCCCCCAGGTTAACGGTGGTCCGGTCAAAAGAGCTGTTGCTGACAATCGCCTTATTGTCCTGCCTGGTGATGGAAACCCGAAGGTTTCCCTTGTCATTTCCGCCCGAGGCTGAAATATTATGGGTTTGGGTGGCCCCGTCCTGGAACACCGATTTGTAATTATCAGGCTGGGGAGAATAGGGCCGCATTTTACCGTCCCACCACTTGACCATCTGCCCGTCCATTTTAGGGCCCCATGAAACCGCCGACCCGTAATAACCGAACTCTTCGGCGGTCGACCGGGTTTCACCCTGCTGGTTGATAACCAGGTTATCGGTGCCGTAAACGCCCGGGTAAAGCAGTGTGTCGCCATGCTTCGGGAATCCCGGGGGAGTAAACGAGATGGGCCCGCCAGCGCCATATTTATTCTGCACCTCCCTGAACCTGGAAGGATGTATCCATTTGTAGCTGTAACTGTAGGTAACACCGAGCCCTTCCTGTTTTTTCCCGCGCTTGGTAGTGATCAGGATCACCCCGTTGGCTCCCCTTGAACCGTAAAGGGCTGACGCGGCTCCCCCTTTCAGCACCGTATAGGTCTCTATATCGAGGGGGTTGATGTCGGATATCGGGTTGCCCCAGTCGACTCCCCGGCCAACATTCTCCTGCCCGGGCGTGTTTTCGAGCGGAACGTTGTCAACCACGATCAATGGCTGGTTCTTCCCACTCAGGGTGTTGTTTCCCCTGATCACGATGCGCGTCGAACTTCCCTCCACACCGTCGCCCTGTGAAATCTGAACCCCTGCCGCCCTGCCGATCATCCCATTCAGGATATTGGGGGCACTCGACCTCACCACGACATCCGCGTCGATACGTTGCGTGGAATATCCTATTTCGCGCTGCTGCCGCACAACGCCAAACGCAGTAACCACAAACTCCTTGAGCTCCTTTGCATCCACCTGGAGTGTGACGTCAATGTTCAATTGCTTGCCCACCGCGATCTCCTGGGTTTTAAAGCCGATAAAGCTGAACTTCAGCGTGTCTTTTGCCTTTACGCCCAACAGGGTATAAAAGCCGTCCACATCTGTCGTCACACCTTTCAGACTCCCTTTGATCACAACGGTAGCGCCGGGGATGCCTTTCTGGTCTTCTTCCGATATTACTTTACCTTTAATCGTCGCCGATTGCGGGAAGGCCAGTCGGCTGCAAAGAGTTAAAACCAGGAATAAGATTACTTTGGCCCGCATACGATAGAAGGAATTTGATCATTTTCAATTCACTGAGGCCAAAGATATTAAATAAACAAAATAATTTGCAGGATACTGTAAATAAATTAACAGATAATTGATTGATGACCATAAAACCTGCCGCATTTTCCCTGAAAAAGGGCACAGGCATACGATCATTCTTTCATCTGTACCACAATCGTACTGTTTTTATCTGAATAAAAGAACTTTAGTTTTTCAAAGGTCGGCATGCCGGAAAACAGGCTCAGCTTCCATTTGTTGGTATACCCCATGGGTTCGGCCGGCATGCCCCATTTATGGTCGATTTTCCCGTTTGAATTCAGGTCGTGCACCACGATGGCCGCGTATTCGCCATATGGAAGGTTATTCACGGTGATGTCTGAAACATGATTGACAATTTCTGCCTTCAGGTGCATGAAGGGTTTAGTGGGAACCTTGTCAGCCCTGCGGTACAGGTAAATAAGTGCCTGGCCAGTGGCCTTTTCAAACCCGGTTACATGGAACGTCAGCGTTTCCGCTGGTTTCGCATTTTGACTCCATGCGGCAGGATAACACAGGTCTATGGTGAAGGAAAGGATTAAAAGAATTTTTTTCATACCGTTGTTATTCATCAGGATCCGTCGCCAAAAGTATGACTATTTAATATCCGAAAATAATTACTTTCGCTGAAGAAACCGAACGAACAAAACCATAAAAACCCCCGGGATCATGATCGCAGAACGGCTGAAAAAATCATTCGGAAGGTACTTTGATGCCCCGAAAGCACTGTTGCTTTCCGGTTTGATCCTGATCCTTGCTACAACTGGAACTTCAGCCCGAACGACGGGAAGATCGAAATGCCGTCGTAATACGTCGTGCCGAGGATCTGGTTGAAACTCTCCCCGTTTACATTCTGCCTGTTCAGCACATCGACAATATCCACAAAGGCGGTCAATCCCAGCCGCTTAACCTGGAACCGGTAATCGGCACGAATGTCAAGACTGATAAAATCGGGAAGCCGCTTTGTGTTTATAGCGGTGATTTCTTCCGAATAACGAACCTGGGCCGGGTTGTTGAAAATGTTGTTATGCACGATATACCGGCTGGTTGGTTTGCCCGTGGCATACCGGAACTTGGTTGACAGGATCCAGTGTTTTCCAGGCTTGTAACCTACCAGGAAGTTGACCTGGTGCGGCTGGCTAAAGGTAAAATCATATTCGCCATACCCGTCATGATCGTTGCGCCTGCTCTGCATCCACGAGTACCCGATCTGCCCGTGAACCTTGCTTGTCAATCGTTTTGTGAGGTTCACGTCCACACCATATGCATAACCGTCGCCCGCGTTGTTTTGTTCGACCCGGCCTGCAACCGGCCGTACGATCAGCTGATCCAGTTTTTTATACCAGCCTTCAACCGTGAATTTCACGTCGGGTGTGAAATACTTCTTAAAACCCGCGATGACCTGAACGACTTTTTCTGCTTTCAGCTTTTTGCCGGCAGGCTGGTTGGCAATGTCGGCATATTCCGGATCCTGGTAAAAAATTCCCGTACCGAAGGTGATGCTGCTCGTTTCATTCAGCTGAAAACTGCCGTTCAGCCTGGGGGAAAGTGTGTGTTGCGTTGTAAATCCCGAATAATCATAGCGCAGGCCGGCATTGAGCGAAAGCCTTTTCAGGAGATTAAAGGAATAGTTAAGATAGGCTGATGCGTTGTAGGAAAACTTTTTCACATCCACGTTAAAAAAAGCAGGGTCATTCACCAGGAAATATTGAAGCGGGTTTGGCCTGAAGTCATTGGCATCGAAAACATACGAGGTGTCAGGCCGGCTTAACTGCCTGTTATTGTGAAGATCAACCCGGTCGAGATCAACGCCGGCAACCAGGTTGGAGCTGTTGGCAAACCGCACCGAGTGCATTGAACGCAACCCGATCTTTGACTCGGAATACCTGATATTCCGTATGTTGCTTTCATAGGGAATGTCGCTCCCGTTTACCAGGCTCCCCGTTGAATCTGTTCGCGGGTAGGAAAGTCCAAATGAATTGTCCTCCGTGGTACTTGTAAAATAAAGCAGGTTCTTCCAATAGCTGTTCCGGCCGACCAGTGTTCTGAGGCTGATCCCGGCAATGGTCTTGGCGTTGGCGACGTCGGCCACGAACAACGAGTTCAGCTTTTTATCTTCCCTGATATTCGCAGTGGTGCGGGTAAACGTTTCGGGACTGTAGATGGCAATTACCGAAAGGGTGTTCTTTTTCCCGATCCGGGAAGTGGATTTAAAGATAAAATCCTGGTATTTAGGCGTGCCCAGATCTTTCAGACCGGCAAGGTTCTCTACCTGCGTCAGGTTCTGATACCTGGCTGATAGAAATATGCTGGTGTTTTTAAGGAGATAGGCCGGTCCGTCGTAATTCACCGTCAGGCCCATCAGGTCGAGCTGCCCGTCAACAACGAGGTCCTCATTGTTCCCTTCCTTGATGCTCAGTCCCAGGAAGGATGCACTTTTTCTGCCATACTGGGCATTGAAGCCTCCTCCCTGGAACCCGGCATGGTCGATGACCCTGGGGGCAAAGATGCTGAACCTGCCGCCGTTCGGGTCGTTAAACCCGTTATTGCCCGCCTCGAGGTGGCCTACTTCCGTCACCGGGATATCGTCGACCATATAGAGGTTGTCGCGGGTGCCTTGTCCGCGCACCGCGATGGCCGAATATTCGCCCCCGCTGCTTGAAACGCCCGGCAACATGCCGATGGCACGGAAAATATCTCCCTGGGCTCCCGGGTTGCGCGCGATCTCTTCACGCGAGAAACTGTAACCGGAAACCGGCGTCAAACGCGTATATTCAAACCTCCGGGCGGTGACCGTCACCTCCTTCAGTCCAGTCACCGCCTCTTCGATTTCGATTTCACGGTAACCTGTTTTATTCCTGAGCACCTGGATATCGTTGATCATCTTCTCCTGGTAGCCCACAAAACTTACCACAACGGAATACACCCCTTCGGGGATGTTGTGGATGATAAATATTCCAGCTGTATCAGTAAAAGCCCCGGTTTGCGTTCCCCTGAGGACAATGGTCACCCCGGGAACAGCCTGTTTGGTTGCTTTATCAAACACCTTTCCTTTGAGGGTTCCGGTGTAGGCCGGCTGGCAGTTTGCCGCGGCGATCGCTCCCTGTACAAGCAGGGCAGCCAGGATGATCTTCATAATTTTCATAGTCATATTTCACGTATTTTTATGAATGCAAAAATGTGCCCGAATTTCCTGCCGGATTTTGCATTTCCTGTTGATCGATTAGCATTTCTTGCGAAAATGAACTCCTTTGCTTTTTATGTATATTTGTCATGTTCATCTCTTGTTGGCAATCCTGATTTACTTGTGGTATGCTCTATGTATTTGCCGGGACCGATCGATTAACAGACGATTTTGTAGAAACCTGCGCATGTTTCCTGCCCCCATGGAGGCTGAAACAGGTGATGAGCTACAAGTTCCTTCCCGACAGGAAATCAAGTGCCCTGGTATACCTGATGCTGGTTTATGCACTGAAAAACGAGGGATTTTTCAAAACCCTGCCTGAGTTCGGATATCACGCCGACGGCAAGCCCTACCTGGCAAACTATCCCGGCCTCTTCTTCAATTTAAGCCATTGCCGCGATGCGGCGGCGTGCCTGCTTTCCGACAGGGAGGTGGGCGTTGATGTCGAAAAAGTGGGCGAATATGACGATGGTCTGGCCCGTGCCATTTGCAATGAACCGGAATACCAGTGGGTCACCTCATTTTCAGATCCCGGAAAACGGGCAAAAAGAGTGACCGCACTCTGGACCCGGAAAGAAAGCCTGGTAAAGTGGCTCGGCATGGGGCTGGAAAAAGATCCCCGGGAAATACCATCCGGTATTTTATCCGGCGTCCATCATGACGATTGCCATATTTCCACCCGTTTTTACCGGTCTGGAAATTTTTACCTTTCAGCATGCAGCGACCTAAAAAAGCAACAATATCATGGAAACAAAAAGCTACCCTTTATCCGACAGCCAGAAAGGAATTTATTACGAATGGGAAAAAGACAGATCCCTGACACAGTACAATCTTACCTTTCTTTATGAATTTCCCGCCACGACCGATCCCGCCAAGTTAAAGACCGCCTTTGAAAAAGCGCTGTCCGCGCATCCCGGCATGAACGTGCGGCTCAGGATGGAGGGAGACAGCGTGGTTCAGTACACCGATGAAGGCGGGTCTGCGGAAATCAGCGTGGCGCATGCCGGCGAGCAGGAAATGAAGGAGATCATTTCCGGGTTTTCTAAACCTTTCAACCTGCTGGGACAAGCGCTTTACCGGTTAGCAATATTCCTGACCGAAAAGAACCTTTATGCGCTTTTCGATATCCATCACATCATCTTCGATGGTTCATCGGTAGGAATCTTCAACCGGGACCTGGCAAGTGCCTATGAAGGTAATGAGCTTACCAGGGAAAGTTTTACCGTTTGCGACTTTGCAGAACTTGAATGCAGCAGGAAAGACGCTGCTGGGTACCTTGAAGAAGCGGAATATTTTGAAAAAAGACTGAGCGGCGTTACCATGACCCGACTTCCTTCGGTAAAAAAACAGGACGCCGGAACCGGTTATCTCCAGCAGGTTTCGGAATTTCTCGGCAAGGATGTGGTAGATGAATTCTGCACCCGGCTTGAGATCTCCCCGAACAACCTGTTTGCCGGTGCGCTCGGCATATGCCTGAACCGCTATACCCGGGAACAGAATATCGCATTCTGTACCGCACATCATGGGCGGTTGGACGAACGACTGGTCAACGATACCGGGATGTTCGTTAAGACCCTGCCGGTTGTGATGCACGTATTGCCCGAACAGCCGGTGAGCGGTTTCCTGGCTGCCATCCGGGCCGACCTCACCGAACTCTGGAAAAAGCAGACCTTCCCCTTCCCCGAAATGGTGAGAAGGTTCGGGGCGTCGCTCGAAATTGCCTATACTTTCCAGAAAGGGTATACCGAACATTTTGAGATGGAGGGATCTGCTGTAAGCAGTACCCTGTTAAGGAACTTCAGAACCACCGACCGGCTGATCGTCTCTGTTATTCCTTCGCCCGCAAATTATGAAATCCGGTGCGAATACAACGACAGCCTCTATGACCAGGCAGAGATAAAGGTGTTTGCCGCAGCCATCAGGAATACGGTATTGAATATGATGGCCGGCAAAGACAAACCCTGCGGTGAAATTTCTATCCTTTCGGCCCATGAAGAGACCTCGGTCGTGGCGCTGTCGCAGGGCAGGCCACTCACCCATGACCGCACCCTGTCGTTGGTTGATCTTTTCGCGGAGCAGGTGAAAAAGAGCCCCGACAGCATTGCGGTGGTATTTGAAGACCGGAAACTGACTTACCGGCAACTTGACCAGGTCACCGGCGTAATCGCCCGAAAGCTTCGGGCAGCGGGCGTAACACGCGAAAAGGTGGTCGGCATTATGATCGACCGGAGCGAATACATGGTTATTTTCCCGCTCGCGGTGTTAAAAGCCGGCGGCGCCTACATGCCCCTCGACTATACCATGCCTTCCGACCGGCTGGACTTTATGCTCAGGGATGCCGGGGCAGGGCATATTCTGTCGGAAGGTTCCAGGGTGGCCGATCATCTTCCCGGTTTCAACGGGATCGTGATCAACAGGGAAGATATCGAAACGACCGGCACACCGCATGAGACCGCGCTGCCAGGGCCCGCGCCGGAAGACATGTTCGTGCTGCTCTATACTTCCGGAACGACCGGGAATCCCAAGGGATGCATGCTGGAGCACAGGAACATCGTCAACTTCTGTAAATGGTACGTTGAAGATTTCAACGTAACCCCGAACGACCGTAGTGTGGCATACGCCAACTTCGCCTTCGATGCCCACATGATGGATATCTACCCGATGATCATCTCGGGGGCGTCGGTCTATATCATCCCCTCGGGCATGCGGATGGACCTGCTGCGCATGAACAGCTACATGGAAGAGAACGGGCTCACCATCGCCTTCATGACCACCCAGATCGGGAGGCAATTTGCCGAGGATATTGAAAATCATTCCTTAAGGCTTCTTTCAGTCGGGGGCGAACGCCTGATCCCCACAAAAAAGCCGCCTTACCGTTTCTATAATGCCTATGGACCCACCGAATGCACGGTTTACGCCACAGTTTACGAAATAACGGCTGATTACAACAGCGCCGTCATCGGGAAACCCCTCAGCAACTGCGCTGCCTATATCATGGATAAGAACCTGCAACTGCTGCCCGCTGGTGTTGCCGGTGAACTATGCATCGGCGGCGAGGGGGTCGGCCGGGGGTATTTCATGCGGGATGACCTGACCCGTGAAAAGTTCGTGGACTGGAAAGGCCAGAAATTATATCGCTCAGGCGACCTGGCCCGGTATAATGAAGCGGGTGAAATTGAATACTTCGCCCGGTTGGATAACCAGGTCAAACTCCGCGGACTGCGTATCGAACTCGGGGAGATCGAGAGTGCCATCGCGGGCTATGAAGGTATTTCTGCCGCCGCCGTTGCAGTAAAGGAGATCGGGGGCGTTCAGCACCTGTGCGGCTATTTTACCGCCAGGAATAAAATTGAACCCGAGGTTATAAAGGACTACCTCAGACAAGGACTAACGGAGTTCATGGTGCCTACGGCGCTCATCCAGCTGGAAAAACTCCCGCTGACAAACAACGGCAAGGTCAACCGCGCCCTGCTCCCTGTGCCTCAGGTAACCCTCGAGGAAACGGTTGCACCATCCACCGCGATGGAGCATGCCCTGTTTGATATCATCGGAGAAATGCTTAAGACCCGTGATTTTGGGGTCAGCACCAACCTGTTCTCGCTGGGCATGACCTCCATCCTTGCCATCAAGCTTTCGATCACCATCCAGAAACAACTCGGGGTCTCCATACAAACCAAAGATATCCTGAAACTTAAAACCATCCGGGCAATCACCGGGATGGCGGAGGATTCAGGCCTCGCCGGCGCTGAAAAGACAGAACCCGTTTTCGAAAAAAGAGCCGGTTACCCGCTGACCGAAAACCAGCTGGGACTCTACTATGACTGGGAAAAGAACCGGGATGCGATGCAGTATAACATCGCTGCGTCACTCTCCTTTTCCGGCAAAGTCGATGTGAAAAAACTCAAAAATGCCGTCATTGCCGTCGTTGAGGCCCACCCCTACCTTAAAACCACACTGGCTATAACGGGAAATGAAATTGTTCAACTTCGCCGCGACGACCTCCCGGTGGAGATCCTGGTCGAAAACACCCCCGCGACAAAAATGGATTCTGTTTTGTCATCTTTTGTCAGGCCTTTCAACCTGTTCGGCGACACCCTCTACCGGTTTGCCATCCACCAGACTGAGCTGCAGACCTGGCTGCTTTTTGATATCCATCATATTGTCTTTGACGGCACCTCCATGACCATCCTGCTGAATGACCTGAAGGAGGCATTTGAAGGCGGGCAGCCTGCCGCGGAAGATTTCACCGCATTTGACAGGGCCCTGGAAGAGGAGGCCCTCACCCGGTCGGAAAAGTATGCAGAGGCGGAACAATATTTCGGCAACCTGCTTGGCAGCACCTCCATGACCGTGTTTCCTTCCCATACGCAGGCCCGGAGCGCGGGTACAGCAAAACTTGTAAAAATTGACATCCCGGCAGGAACGATCATGGAATTCTGCAAAACCAACGCCGTAACCGAGAGCAATTTCTTCCTTGCTGCGTTCTGCCTGCTGCTCAGCCGCTACACCCGGGAGGAAAGGGTCGCCGTTACCACGGTATCGAGCGGCCGCGGAGACAACAGGCTCTCCGGCCTGATGGGCATGTTCGTGAAAACCCTGCCTGCCGTGGTCGACATCGGAAAACAACGCGTAACCGACCTGATGAGAAACATCCAGGAACAGATGTTCGATACGATGGAGCGGGATATTTTCCCCTTTACCAAAATGGCTGAGAAGTATGGGGTTGTGCCCCAGATCAATTTTGCCTACCAGGGGGGTATCGACACCGAACTTGAACTGGGAGGCGAGTTTGCCCGGGTGGATTTCCTCAACCTCGACACCGTTAAATTCCCCCTGAGTGCGGTGATCTTTCCAAATGCTGAGGGATATACCATGACCCTGGAATTTGACGACAGCCTCTATCACGAAACTGCCGTCAGCAGGTTCGCAAAAACATTTTCCGGTCTTGCTGGCCTGATGTCAAAAAATGGTGAAAAAACCGTTCCTGAGATCAGCCTCGTGTCGGAGGCCGAAAAAAGGGAGGTCCTGGAATTATCCGCGGGAACCGCCCTGGAATACGACCATACCCTCACCATCGTGGATATCTTCAGGGATCAGGCAAAAAAATTCCCTTCGAAAAAGGCACTCGTCGACAGCACAGGCTATCTGACCTATGAGGATCTCGACCGTTGGTCGGATGCACTGGCTCACAAACTTGGCGCGTTAGGTGTTTCCGCGGATACCTTCGTCGCCGTCATGCTTCCCCGCCAGAAAGAGTTCATGGTATGCGTGCTCGCCGTGCTGAAAGCAGGAGGAGCCTATGTGCCGATGGATCACGAATACCCGAACGACCGCCTGCTCTATATGATCCGGAACAGCGAAGCCAGGGTGCTCATCACCGGCAGCCGGATGTATGCAGACAAACAGAAAGACGGCGATTTTTCAGTGAAAAACGTGCTCTTTGCCGATGAATTCGACTTTAACGCAGTACCTGTTGATACAACCCTCCCGGTTCCTTCAACGGAGCACCTGGCCTATATGATCTACACTTCGGGATCGACCGGCAAGCCAAAAGGGGTAATGATCCCACATAAAGGGCTTACCGCCATGCTGGCCTGGTACGCTCACGAGACAGGCGGAAATGCGGATGACCGCAACATCTGCTACCCGAGTTTCAGTTTCGACGCCTCGGTGGTCGACCTGTTTATACCGATATACGTTGGCGGCGAATGCCACATCATCGATTCCGGCATGAGGCAGAACATGGTTGAACTCCACCATTACCTTGTTGACAATGGGATCACCGGCTGTGTCTTCAGCACGCAGTTTGGCATGGAAGTGCTGAACCAGTTTGAATTGCCGCTGAGATATACCCTGCTTGGCGGGGAGAAACTGCTGCCCGTAAGAAAAAGAAAAACGAGGATCTACAATGGTTACGGACCAACCGAATTTACCGTATGTTCCGATTTCCACCTGGTCGACCAGGATACCGATCTTGATAATATTCCTGTCGGTAGACCGGTTCCGAACTCGTGGTCGTATGTGGTTGATGCCGGCATGCAATTGCTGCCTCCGGGAATGGCCGGGGAGTTGTGCCTTTCAGGGGTCCAGATAGCCAAAGGATACTGGCAGCGCGAGGATCTGACGGCTGAGAAATTCGTCGACAATCCCTTTGCAACCTGTGCCGACAATACCAAAATGTATCGCACCGGCGATCTCGTGCGGTGGAATGACCATGGGAAACTTGAGTTCCTGGGCAGGATCGACACCCAGATCAAACTCCGCGGTTTCCGCATCGAGCTTGGCGAGATTGAAAGCGCCATGAAAAAGTTCGCCGGGGTGGCCTCTGCCGTGGTCGATGTAAGGGAAATCGGAGGGAACCAGCATCTGTGCGGTTATTACACCGTTGAAGGCGATGTGGATCCCGCAAAATTGCTGGCGCACCTTAAGGCGGGCCTCACCGAATACATGGTGCCCACCGAACTCATGAAACTCCCGTCTCTTCCCATGACCCCCAACGGGAAAGTGAACCGGAAAGCACTTCCCATGCCGGAAATCGCGCGCACGGTCCCCTATGTTGCTCCCACCGACGGACTGGAAACGAGTGTCTGTGCGATCTTTGCCGATATCCTTAAACTGGAGAAGGTGGGTGCCCTCGACGACTTTTTCGCGATCGGGGGATCTTCCATGTCGGCGATCAAGGCGATCATCCAGATCATCAACCTTGGCTGCAACATCAAGTACGGCGACCTCTTCAAACTGAAAACCCCGAGGGCCGTGGCCGCGTTCCTGTCGGAGCATGCCGCCGAAACCGAAACCAACGAAGAAGAACAGCTGGAGGATATCTCCAACTACGATTATTCGGCCATCAACCGGATCCTTGAAGCCGAACGACCCGACCTGTGGATAAACTATCATGAATATCCCTTGGGAAATGTCCTTCTGCCGGGCGCAACCGGATATCTTGGGATCCATGTGCTGAGGGAACTGATCGAAAAAGAGACGGGAAAAATCTATTGTATGGTCAGGGCAAAGGGTTCGCTCACCCCCGAACGACGGTTGAAAACCCAGCTGATGTATTATTTCTCCGACACCTTCGAGGAGCTTTTTGGCACGCGCATCATTCCGGTCGACGGGGATATCACCAAAACGGAGACCTTACGTTCCCTGAAGGGAAAAGAGATCAATACGGTGATCAATTGCGCGGCAAGTGTAAAACACTATGCCGCAGGCGATGAACTCGACCGGATCAATGTCGACGGGGTTGAAAACCTGATCGGCTTTTGCCGGGGAGAAGGCGCCCGCCTGGTCCACATTTCAACGCTGAGCACCGGCGGGCTCATCGAAAAGGAAAAACTTGGAAACGGGGTCCTGATAGATGAATCGAAGCTTTATTTCGGGCAGATCATCGACACCAAGTATGTGCTCAGCAAGTTCAAGGCGGAGCGGATGGTGCTGCAGGCTGTGAGTGAAGGATTTGACGGGATCATCATGCGTGTTGGCAACCTGATGGGTCGGCATTCCGACGGCGAGTTCCAGATCAACTTCCGGAGCAATGCCTTCATCAACACCCTGAAAGCCTACAAGGTGCTGAAAATGTTCCCTCTCAGCCAGCTCGTTGAACGCGTGGAAATATCGCCGATCGACTGCGTGGCCACCGCTGTGGTATCCCTTACCGGCGTTCCTGTCGGATTCCCTGTACACCATGCCTATAACAATTACCGGCTCAACATGGCCAACGTGATCTATGCCATGAAGCAGTACGGTTTTGATATCTCGCTGGTTTCGGATGATGTCTTCTCAGCCCGGTTCCAGGAGGTCATGCAGGATTCGCGCAGGAGCGAATACCTTTCGGGGCTGCTGCACTACCGCGTCGGGCAGAACTATGCTGAAGTTCCCGACCAAAACAACCTGACGACCACATTACTGTATAAAAACGGTGTCCGCTGGCCGCTGGCCAACGATGACTACTCGGTTCAGCTGATCGGTGTGCTTGACGGGATGGGGTTCTTTGATGAGAACTAAGTAAGTCCCACCAATATGCTTTAATGTTCTGAACCTGTTTTTACAAAGCTGACCTCGGGAAGAATGATTTTTATCTCCTTATCATCGTCCGGCTTTTTCCAGTAAACGATGAAATTTACTTTCACTTCCTGAAGGTCGTATCCGTTTTTTTTATTTTCACTGATCAGTTCGGTGAATTTCTTTGAAAACTTCAACACCCGGTCGCCTTTTGAGTTTGCCCAACCTTCTTCTGCCGGGGTAAGTAATTGTCCGCTCATGAGCGTTTGCATCCTTGGCTGAATAAATTCGAAATAACCAAGGTTCACATGATCATGGGTAGCCTGTAATGTTAACCGGGCTGGAGGAGGATATGCTGAAAGGTCTTCAGTCCTGTCAAGATTATCAGTGGTGATGCTGTCAAGATAACCGCCGTTCAGGTGTATCGTAAGATTTTGCCTGGCCCTGGTCATGGCCACGTAAAGTTGCCTGATGGCCTCATCAGTTTCGGGCATGATATTGTCAAGCATCATGATGACGTTGTCAAATTCCTTGCCCTTGGCCTTGTGGATCGTAGATACCAGGATGGTTTCCCCGCTTCCCCGGATAAAGTCCTCCAGCCTGGATTCCTTAAGGAATGCTTCAAGATCAGACCGGTATTTTTTCTTCGGACTGATCAGTTCAAAATCCTGTATGATGTTCCGGCATATTTCAAACCTTGAACTTGTCCTGAATTTATCACCAAATGTTTTTTTTGCCCTTTGCCAGTCATCCTCATCAATATTGACGGAGTCAGTACCAAGTTTCAATTCTCTCAGGTAAAAACGAATCTCTTCAAGGTTAATAAGGTTAAATCCATCGTTGCTCTGGATCAGTTTTGCCGGCATACCCCGGTTGAGCAGCAGCCCTGCGACCTGCCAGGCTTCTTCGTTGGTTTTCGTCAGGATACAGGTAGTTCCGGAAAGTCCTGTTGCCATGATATCATTCACCAGGGGAATGATGAGGTTCCCTGTGTGGTAATGCAATATCCTGATTTTTCCGGATTCCGTTTGGGAGGCCACGATGGGCGTCTCTTTCATACGATTCCGAATCTTTTTTACAAAACTGTTCGTAAATTCAACCAGGTTGGATTTGCTCCTGAAATTTACGGTCAGTTCGTGTTTCGTCGCCCTTTTCTCCGTGATGAACCTTTCCAGGTAAACAGAACTTGATCCCCTGAATTCATAAATATTCTGATCATCGTCACCAACCGCAATCACCCTCATTTCCTCATTCTGGCCGATCAACACTTCAATCAGTTCAAATTCATCCTTGTTCATGTCCTGGGCTTCGTCGATCACCAGCACAGTTTTGGTGATCCGGGTACGTTCAACGTCGCCGTTCCTGATCTTTTCAACAGTACTTTTTACAATGCTCTCCGATTTTTCAAGGCTGCCCACCTGCCCCAGGATATCAAAGCAATAGGAATGAAAAGTCTTGATCTCAATATAGTTGGCTGCATTCCCTATGAGTGTAAGCAACCTCTTTTTAAACTCAGTCGCGGCGGCTCTTGAAAATGTAACCATCAGCAACTGTTCATGCTTGACATCCTCCATTAAAAGAAGGGACGCCAGTTTGTGCACGAGCAGCTTGGTTTTTCCACTGCCAGGCCCTGCTGCCACAACAATATACTGGGTTTGGTTGTCCTTAATGATTTCCAGCTGACCTGGCGACAAAGTGCCGAACAATTCCCTGAATTTAGCCGGGGTAATGTTACTTTTTATCTCATTTTGCCTGCTTCCGGGAAAATACCTGTTTAGAAAGGAGGTGTAATTCAGTTTAAAATAGTCGTCGACAAACTGCAATGCGCCTTTGTAATCATCGATCATTTTTTTTGCATATTCTCCGACTATATGGATCTGCTGGATCTTGTTTTCGTAAAACAGGTTTAATTTCTCATAATCTTCAGCCCTGAATCTTTTCCTGCTATCCTGTTCTAACCGCTCTATGGTGAGCCCGTTATATACAACGAGGAATCCTCCTTCCATCTTTATCGCCTCAATCCGTGACAAGTAAAAAAGTGCATCCTCAATATCTGCAATGGAAATTTTCATTTCAAAAAGCTGCATTTGGTTCTCAAATGCCGATTTAAGTTCATGGACCGAAAACCCAACAAGCACATCCTCTTTTTCCGGTTCCCCTGCGATATCCGGTGAATTGCTTTTTTCAAAAAGAAATTCAACCAGGAACCGGGCCAGTTCATCCCGCTTCACAAATCTTTCTTTTAACTCAGCGGGGGGGTGAAGTGGCTGAACAACGATATAGCTTGCAGACGACGGTTCATAATGGCTTTTAATCCATTTTTTGATGGCCCAGAAATTGATGATGGTTTTCAGCCTGTTCAGCGACACCCCGGCGATGCCTTCTGCGAAAGCTTTCTCATTCAGTTCCTTCAGGTTGTAGGTTGTCTCCTGTTCCCAAAATTCTTTGAGAAGGAAATTTTCCAGGCAACAGAAAGATTTAACAATCTGGAGGGACCGGTTAACGTTCTCTCCTTTTTTAATAAACGCGGTAAGATCTTTGTTGTCGGCAAGGATTTTCTCCTCGCGGAGCAGATTGACTATTTTTATTACCTCTGCTTTTGAAATCCCCAAAAGATCGGAAATATAGTCAATCCTCGATTCCGCCGCTTCATCCGTGGGTTGCTTCCTGCTTTTGCTTGATATCAGTTTTTTTATGATCCTGATCGCTTTTTCCTTGTCTTTATCTACAAACCTCGGGGAGGCATTGATCTTGTCGATCGCATCCTGGGCATTCCGCGAGAGGATGCTGTCGGCAAAAACCCGTGGCATGTTTTGTCCGCGTTTCAGGTACCCGGCTTGCTCGAGCGTCGCAATCGCCGTATTCACCCGAGTCTCTATTTCAACGACACTGTCGTCCCAGCCTGCTTTCCGGGCGATCTCCAATGCCGAATTTGACACAGAAGCGCGAAACCGGGTGATTTCCTTGATGGCTTTCCAGACCTGCTGAATCTCTTTGATGCTGAGTTTTGTCTGGTTGAGCAGGATAAAATGCTTGCCCAGGTCCTCCTCGTTGAACAGGACATAGCATTCAGCTGTGATCTCCTCATCCCGTCCGGCCCGGCCGGCTTCCTGGATGTAATTCTCCAGCGAATCTGAAATTTCATAGTGGATCACCATGCCCACATCTTTCTTGTCAACGCCCATCCCGAATGCCGAAGTGGCAACCATGATATTCACTTCCCCTGAAATGAAGGCATCCTGGTTGGCAGTTTTTTCCTGCGACTCCATCTTGCCATGAAAATGCCGGGCGCCAAAACCATCCACACACAGCTTCCTGGCAAGCATAAAAGCGGTTCGGGTCCTTGAAACATAAACAATGGCAGGACACTCCTTTTCTTCTATCAGGTTCCGGAGGATATTATATTTCCCATCGTCATTGGTATCGATAACCTTGTAATGAAGATTGGTCCTCGATGCACCGGAACTGAACAACGCAAGTTCTATGGAAAGTTTTTCCCTGAAATAAGAACGTATATCTTCAATGACCTTGAGCTTTGCAGTTGCAGTAAAGCACGACACTGGTATTGGTTCTTCCAGCACTTTCTTTTCCTGGATTGATCTGATGAAATCGCCGATATACAGGTAATCAACCCTGAAATCCTGGCCCCAGGATGAAAAACAGTGTGCTTCATCAATAACAAAACGAACTATTTTCCGTCCCAGGAGCAACCGTTCAATGGTACGCGACCGCAAAGATTCAGGCGAGATGTAAAGCAGCGACGCAGAACCATCCTCCACCCGCTCAAATGATTTTCCCCGGTCGATCGGGTCAAGCAGCCCGTTGATGGTCACCGCATCGGTAATCCCTGCTTTCTCTAAATTGTCGACCTGGTCCTTCATCAACGATTGCAGCGGAGAAATTACAACGGTCAGCCCCCTGGTTGCTTCTCCGCTCATCAGCGCCGGTAGCTGGAAGGTGATCGACTTGCCCCCACCGGTCGGAAAAACCGCCAGGAACGATTTGTTATCAAGCGCCGCCTTCACTGCTTTTTCCTGCAACGGCTCGCCTGCATAGTTCCTGAAGAAATCGTATCCGAAATATTTTTTAAGCCCGAGATGGCTGTCCATGGCGTTGTTGCAATAAGAACAGCCTGTAAGGCATGGTCTGTTTCTCAGGACATTCATGATCCGGTCAACCGCGGGATAGTTTTTCTGAACCCATGGAGGCAGTATGGAGTACCTGTTCCGGCAGTTTATCAGCGCAAGGCAATACGCAAGTTCCACCGGATGTTCAAAAACGATTTTAGAGATGCCGGCATTTTCACATATTTCACCCATGAATTTGCTCCGGATGATCTGTTCAATATCAAATTCAATGCATGACCAGGGGACTGACTTGAAAAAAGCCTGAAACTCTTTCCTTCCATGCAATAGCAGGAAAAAAATCTGTTTAATGGGCTCCTCCAACCGTTTGAACGTGTCAACCTCGTCGTTAAAGAGATCTCTCGCTTTTATTGCATCATTTAACGGGTTATTTATATCCTCTGTCTGCAATTTATCATCCTTGACCAACGCATGATAAGGCCTGGCAGGAAAAAGCAGGGGCGAGAGATGCAATGTGTCAATGATGCCGGCTCCATCGATCCCTGCATCGTGAACCATTGGCCGGATGTACTTCAGATCAAAATTTATTATGTTGTGTCCACATAGATAGTCTGATCCCCTCAGGAATTCAACAAATCCGGAAACTGAGTTAGAATGAAAAGGGATTCCCTTGTCGCTGATACCGCCTATATCAATTATCTTCTGACTTTTTGGTTCAATTTCCGTATCAACAAAAACAATTGATTTCATTTCGAGTGGTAAGTCTTGATCTGAAAGCCGGCCAGCCTGAAGGTGCTTGCCATAATAACAGATAATTTGATAAAAATAAACAGAATTGATGAACGAACAACAACTTTTTTAACATTTTCATAACAATCTATCCATGCTGGAATATCGGTATGACTCCTACGTCAATTATATCAAGTCTTCGCATCCCTGCTTTTCATAAATTTGCAAATATCCGGTCCGGGGCAGGCGGTATAATCCTTCCTTGCTCCACTCGCCGGCACCTCTTTTCCTCCTATCCATTAACAAGACATTATGCCTGTTGCAGCAAAAAAAAGTGTTTCCCCCCTCATGGTGATTGTCGCCTTTGCCACAGTTTACGTGGTGTGGGGATCCACCTATTTTTTTATACAGGTCGCTGTTCAGTATTTCCCGCCCATGATCCTCGGGGCATTCCGGTTTTTAGCAGCCGGGATCCTTTTGCTTGGATGGTGCCTGTTTAAGGGAGAACAGCCCGGCACCTGGCAACAGGTAAAACCCGCCATCATCAGCGGGCTGATGTTGCTGCTGGGGGGCACCGGCGCGGTGATCTGGGCCGAAAAATGGCTTCCCAGCTCCCTGGTTGCCGTCCTTATTTCATCCTCCCCCTTCTGGTTTATCCTGCTGGATGTGCCCAAATGGAAGGAAAACCTTACCAGCCGATCCATCATCGCCGGACTCTTCTTCGGTTTTATCGGCGTAGTCCTGATGTTCGGTGAAAAGGTGGCGGGAGCTTTTACGTCAAATCCGAATAAAAACGAACTGATCGGGCTGTTCATCCTCCTGCTGGGGACCATGAGCTGGGCAGGCGGATCGCTCTACTCGAAATACCACTCCACAGGATCAACCACAGTGAGTTCAGCATGGCAGATGCTGGCGGCAGGCGTTGCTTTTCTCCTGTGCAGCCTGGTGACCAGGGAATGGCATGGCTTTGAATGGCAGGCTGTTTCATCAGGAGCATGGTTGTCGGTTTTATACCTTATAGTGTTCGGATCACTGGCGGCATACAGCGCCTATGTATGGCTGCTGCAGGTGAGGCCGGCCGCGCAGGTGAGTACCTATGCCTACGTGAACCCCGTCATCGCGGTATTACTGGGGGTGTTTTTTGCCGGCGAACACATGAGCCTGCTGCAGGTAAGCGGCCTGGTGGTTATCCTCATCAGCGTTTTCCTGATCAACCTGATCAAATACCGAAACGCGCAAAAAAGGGCGCAAGAATAAAAACCATTCATCTCCCCTGTTATTTTTACCGGTTTCTATCCCCTGCTCGTCGGGAGTTCTCCCCTATCAGCCGAAGAATTATGTCCGGCCCTGCCGTACCGCTGTATCTTTGCTTCATCAAACACAAACAACCTGAAAAAATGAAAGCAACAACGATGATCCTGGCAGCAGTTTTTACCCTCTCGATGAATGTTCTTTTCGCCGGAAACGACGGAGCCCCGATGAACACTGAACCCATTTTGTTCCAGGCTTCCCTGGCACCCGTTACCCCTGCCGCAGCAACATTTGAAGATGTAAACGATGTTCCTGCCAGCGCTTTCATGCTTGCACCACTTACCCCGGCAGATGCCGATTTTTCAGATACTGCCGCCGAAGAAATGATTGATATTTCCGCACTGGCTCCCGTCGCTCCTGTTGATGCCGAATTTGATTCAACAGACGCCCAGACCATTAATGTCAGTGCCCTTGCACCTGTAACGCCCGCTGTCGCTGATTTTTCAGACGGGATCTAATATATAAACCAACTCGTCCTGCTCGTTGAAGCCGCCCACTCAGGGTGGCTTCTTTTGTTATTCCCGGCGTTTGAAAAACATCCGCCCCCGCCATCCTGAATTTCACCGATGGTCCGGTATCATTGCAAGACTATTTTCCACACCTTATCGAGCACCCCGGTGGAACAGCGGATGAAGTAGATCCCTTTCGGGTAGCGGGAAAGATCGATCCGGACCGGCAGGTCGGCTTTGAGTTCACCGATCTCCGTGCTGAAGAGTGTTGCCCCCGGCAAGTCATAGATTTTCAGCGTTGCCTTGCCTGCATCGCTTTTCACCCGGATGAATGATATTCCTTCCGTCGGGTTTGGGTAAAGAATGATGGCGGGGATGTCCTGGCTCAGCGGTATGATCTTCAGCAACGAACAATAGGTGTGTACAGGTGGATAACCCGCGAGGAGACAAACCTTGAAATCCCCGTAACCGGCATAAAGGTGAACCGGGTTCCTTTCCCGTGAACTCCCACCATCACCAAATGTCCATTTCCATGAAACAGCTCCCGGGGTTTCGTCCTGGAACCGGATCAGCCGGTCGTGCGACGCCACGTTGGCGGTCGAGAACCGGGTATCAAGCGGCTCGGCGCAGTAAACTGTATCACAGGAGGTGGTTGTTCCGCAGGAATCGTTCACGGTCAGGCACACTGCGTGGGCAATTTGCCCGCCCGCATATGTATGCACCGGTTCCTTTTGCGTTGAGGTGGTACCGTCGCCGAAATCCCACAGCCGGGAGATGAAGGAAGCTGAAACGGTGGTATCGTTGAAATGAACCTCGGGAGCCAGGTATTCCCAGGTGAACCCTGCCCGCGGAGGTACACAGCTAATGACCACCTGTTTCCATGTGGTCGCCTCCCCACAACTGTTGTGCGCGGTAAGAAATACCTTGTAACTCCCTGCCAATGCATAGTGGTGGTCAGGGTTTTGCTGTGCTGACACCAATCCGTCGCCAAAGCTCCACGACCAGGATGTTGCGTTGACCGATTTGTCGGTGAAGGCGACGTTCATGCCATTGACTGCGAAATCAAAACCGGCAGTGGGGCGGGCCGGGATCCCGTGAATGAAAAGGTCTGTTACATTGGCCTGGGTGAGCGCTTTTCCCCAGAAAGCAAAATGATCGATACTCCCCTGCAAACAGTAAGGGTCATTATTTCGTACATCAACCCGGGCAATGTTGCCCGGGTTGTCATAATATAAAAGTGCTCCCCCGTCGCCCGAATAGCTAACAGTTTCGGCAACTCCGTTGATATAGATATCCATTGACAGTGGGCCGCGGAGAACCCCTGCGATGAAATACCACTGCCCCGGCAGCAGTTTGGTTGTACTTGTTGCCGCACGCCTGCAGCAGATACTTGTGGTTCCGCCCGAACCATAAGCAAAGGCAACGGTGCTGTCGGGTAAAATGCTCGCCCAGAAGCCGGAATAGAAATCCTCAGTAAAATCGGTTGAGACAATTCCCTTCAGCCCGGAAATATTATCCGCCCTGATCCAAAATGAAAATGAGACCGGCAGCTGAGGCTTCAGCATGGCAACATTGGGCCATTCGATCCGGGAGGATTGCCCGTTGAAATGATAGGCGCTGCCCGGCAGGCCTGCATGCCCATCTGAAATGACAGCATTGTGAACCATGCCGTTGAAGCCGTTGCCGCTTGAATCGCCGGCATTTCCCGCACAGGGATAATACAGAAGCAAACCGCTGCAAAGATCCTGGGCCGGCAGGTTGTCAGCAACAAGGAGACTTATGCCCAGCAAAAAGGAAAGCAGTGTTTTTTGCATAACCGGATTATAAATTGTGAGCAACCAGGTCATCAGCAGGGAGGAACAAACCCTGATGCCAGGTTTTGAGCGACCCTGTACAAAGATAATACATTGATGGTGTCTTGTCAAGTGCCGGTTACTCCTCCGGAATCCAGAATAAAAGGGCAACTATTTCTTCATCACGAACAGTCCGTCTTTGAGCATGGCTTTTACGGTGGTTTTTGCAAAGGAATAAGCCAGCTTGTCGGTGCCGCCGTCGATGGTTCCGCTCAGCTGCTGAGCCCATTGTTCATCGGTTGATGCCCTGTTGTAGAAATAGACGCTGAGCTTGACCTGAGTGACCAGTTTGGTTCCTCCGGCAATCGGGACGCTGGCACCGGCAAAGCCGCCATACATGCCCACGCCCACTCCCACGCTGACCGTAGAGGTGGTCACGGTGCGCTTTTCGGCGCCGTTCACTGAATAGACCAGGAGGGCATCCACATTCAACGAGTCGGCGATGGCCAGGAAAGCCTCACGGGTTTTTACACCGGTCAGCTTTACATTTGAGTAGGCAGCAATGGCAACGATCCCCTTGTCGTTAAGGAACTTTACAGTATAATCTTCAAGTTGCCGGCGGGCAGCGGCATCGGTTACCCTGGCCAGGACCATCACCTTGCGGTATGGTTCCGGTTTATAATCGGATGCTTTCCAGGTATCCTGGGCCCTGGCGGAGGGCTGAAAAAACATGAGAACAATGTAAATGGGAATCAGCAGGTGTTTCATCTTCATTTTTTTTAGGGGAGACAAAAGTAATAATTTCTTCCGGTTGTTCCCTACCCGGATTTTACCGGCCGCCAGAGTCAGGTTGAGCGCCATGGAGTTTCAATCGCGGGACCCTGATCTAAAAAAAAAGAGGCAGTCCCGAAATGTGAGACCGCCCCCTTCTTTTTTAAATCCTTGGCCTATCGTTCGCAGATCACGGTGCCGTCGGCTGCAAACCTGACGGTTTTCATGGTATGGGGTTTTGAAAGATCGACAAGATACTGAACCGAGCCATCGGCCAGGGTCAGTTTTTCAGTCTTCATGGGGAAGAAACCTGTATAACCTGAGGAAATGCTGGCTTTTACCGCCTGCGGCAGATCGCCGGCACGGACCTGGTCGGCACGCATCAGGAAGACGGTAGCCAGGTCGAAATAGAGTTCGACCGGCGGGGTCATCATCTTGTCGATGGTTATTTCGTATACCCGTCCGTTGGGGCAAAGACTGTCAAATTCGGCATGGCGAATGGTATAGCCTGCAAAGCTGGAAGTTATGTAGCCTGTAATCGCGGCAGGCAGGGAGTCGACCGGGATGCCCCCGTGATGTCCTCCGGGGTCACCGTTTCCGCCATGGCCGTTACCGGCCTGTTCGCAGACAAATACGCCGTTCGCATCTATTCTCGCGGTTTTCCGGGTTTTGGCCAGGTCGAGAAATATGTTGTACTGTATGCTGTTATCAGCGAGGGTAAGTTTTTCAGCCTTGCCGGCAGCCTTGTACCCGGCATAGTTTGCTGAAACGTAATCCTTCACAGCCTGCGGAACGTCGGCATACAAAGTACGGTTTGCCAGCATCAGGTAATTACCCGTGGGATCAAAGAAGAGTTTTACAGGTTCCGACCCTGCCTTGAACAGCATCACCTCGACCACCAGGCCATTGAAGCAAATGCTGTCGAATTCGGCATGGCGGATAGTGAAACCGGAATAATTGGCAGTTACATAGTTTACAAGCAGCGCCGGGAGGGAATCAACCGGAATCCCGCCACCATGGTGCCCGTTGCCGCCACCAGGGCAGGGAATGGAATCACCGGGTTTGCCGCCATGAAAATTCTCGCCCCTGCCCAGAAAATCGCCAGCCTTGTTAAACGCGAGCTCCTCCGTTGTATTGAGCGTGACCAGGTAATCAGCAGGGCCATTGGTGATGGTCAAATAATATGTAATGGCCGCATCAGGATAGTTGTTGGCAATGTAGGCTGTTGCTTTTAAAGGCAGAGCCGTACCGGAAGTTTGATTTGTGGGAGTGGAAGAAGATGTTTCATTCTTCTTGCAGGCGGTTAACGCTAAAATAACGGCCAGCATCATAAACAGCGTTCTTTTCATGTTGTGAGAGCTTTGTAGGTTAGCTGAATTAACGCATTTCAGTTTTGCGTCCGGGTCTTGAAGTAACCAGTAAGAACAGGAGGTAGACTTAGCTCATCAAAAGAATTTTGTTTATCACGTCAACATGTAAACAAACGATTTTTCAAAAAGTTGCCTGATCGGGGGAACTTTTTTTAAAAACCCGGGTGCACACAAGGGGGCTTGCAAATTTACCCGTGATTGACCGGATAGGGACTGGCGTACAGGCAGGCACCATGTTTTTAGGGAAAAAACAAACCACAAAGGCGAAAAAGGAAGTCACAATGGCGCACAAAGGTATATTCCCGGGAAGGAATTTCCTTCCGCGACTTTGTGTGTCCTTTTGCGCCTTCGTGGTTAAATAATAGATTTATAATTTTTTTTCACCACTATCCCTGTCAAAGGGAGGCCATTTCAATGACAAACCGGTAGCGGACATCGCTTTTCAGCATCCGTTCGTATGCTTCATTGATATTCTGTATTTTGATGATTTCAATTTCAGATACAATGTTGTGCTCTCCGCAGAAATCAAGCATTTCCTGTGTTTCGGCGATGCCGCCGATCAGCGAACCGGCAACTGCTTTCCTGCCCAGGACCATCGGCACCGTGTTCAACACGGGCTCAAGCTCGCCCAGGTAACCAACCAGCACCAGCGTTCCGCTGATATTCAGGGTGGAAACATATGGGTTGACATCATGAACATAAGGAACCGTATCAATGATCAGGTCAAATTTTCCCCTCACCGACTTCATCTGATCCTGGTCTGTTGAAATAACTACCGCATCGGCCCCCAGATCCATGGCATCCTTCGTTTTGTCCGGCGTTCTTGAAAAGAGGGTTACTTCGGCGCCCAGCCCTTTGGCCAGCTTAATGGCCATATGGCCCAATCCGCCTAAACCTACCACAGCGACTTTGCTGCCTTTCCCGGCCTTCCAGTGGCGAAGCGGCGACCAGGTGGTGATGCCGGCGCATAGCAGTGGGGCGGTGGCTGCAAGATCAAGGTTTGAAGGCACTTTCAACACGAAGTGTTCATCTACCACGATCGTTTCGGAATATCCCCCGAACGTTTGCGTTCCCAGATATTTTTCCTTGCCGTTGTATGTCCCTGTAGCGCCGTTTAAACAGTATTGTTCAAGGTCCTGTTTGCAGCTGTCACATTCGCGGCACGAATCAACAAGGCAACCTACAGCGGCAAAATCGCCAACTTTCAGTCTGGTGACTTCGCTTCCCGTTTTGGTGACTTTCCCGACAATTTCATGCCCGGGGACCGCAGGATAGATGGTTCCTCCCCAGTCATTCCTGGCCGTGTGCAGGTCGGAATGACAAACCCCGCAATAGAGAATTTCGATTTCAATATCTTTTGCCGTGACTTCCCGGCGCGTGATGTTCAACTGTTTCAGAGGCGCATCAGCTGCCTCAGTTCCATAAGCTTTTATGTTTTTTGCTTCCATTATATTTTCGTTGTTTGTTTACCCTTGTATAACTTCATTTAACCATTTTATTGCATAAAAGGCAACTTTCGTGTCACCTCACCCTGCCGGGTGTTCTTAATTATCTTTGTTTTATATCGTAGGCCATCAGTGCATTGTTGTGCCTGAGGTAGAGCACGCCGTTGCGGATCACCGGGTGAGCCCAGAAGGGGCCGGAGGCACCCTGGGTGACCTGGAAACTGCTTACCAGGTCGAATTTTTCGGGGGTGGCTTTCACAAGGCCGACATTTCCCTTCTTTTCATCGTATAAATAGAGCATCCCTTCCGCTGAGATGATAGCTCCTTTGCAGTTCCAGTGTTCTTCCCACCTCTTTTTACCGGTTTCCCATTCGATGCAGCACCAATTCCCGGTACTATTGTTAAGCCAGTTTGAGCCGTAAATAAACCCGTTTACAAGGACAGCGCCCCCATGGTGAACATCGAGCACGGTGTCGGTCCAGGCCACAGCTGCACTTTTGCCGTCGCCGGCAATCTTTATCATCATGCCTCCTGTGTTATAACCGCCAGTAGCATAAACCATCCCGTCATGGTAGAGGGGCGTAACGCATTTTATCAGGTCCCAGGACGGGTTGTAGGATGGAGGACGGATGTGATCCACCTTCCAGAGGATGTCGCCATTTGCGGCATCCACCGCGTAAACATGGCCGAGCGAAACATTGACAATGCATTTTTTCCCGGCATACTCAATGAGGATGGGTGAAACATAGCCGGGTTTGTCGTTGAGGCTGGCCGATTTCCAGAGGAGATTTCCGGTAGTTTTATCCAGGGCAATCGTCATTGTTTCGGGTCCGCCGGGAGAGAAATAGAGCTTATTCCCATCGAGCAGGAGCGATTCGGCGATGCCCCATTTGCCATAGGTGCCTTTATTAAGCTCGCTGGCTTTGTATGACCAAACTGCTTTCCCTGTCGTTCCATCGATGCATGCCAGGTCTCCGTAACCGCTGGAGGTATACACGAAGTTGCCTTCCACCGTGGGCGTGGCCCTGCTGTCGGGGAACGATTCATTCCAGGCCCGGCCAATAACCGTTTGCCAAAGCATTCTGCCATCAAGACCCAGGGCATAGAGCACATCAACCGAGTCTTTGGTGCCCGTCGTGTAAATCGTGCTTTTTCCGAATGAAACAGACGCGTAGCCATTGCTTAGTTCCGTATTGCTCCAGAGGAGCGCTGGCCCGGTGGCGGGCCACGATTTTAACAGCCCGGTTTCGGCTGATACACCGGTGCGGTTTGCTTCGCGCCATTCACTGGTCGCCTGTGCCTGAACGAATATGGGAAGAGATACAAGCATGAGGAGCGGCATCATCAGGTTTTTCATATGGTCAAGGTTGAAGATAAGAACTGGTAAAATTAAGGATATTCGGCGACAACTAACAAGCCATTTCCCCGGCATTCTTCTTGGCAGATAACAGATTGTAGGCCCCTTTAACCACCACTTTGCTTGTTTTGAGATCAAATCCATCCGGCAGCGCGACTTCCGTAAACCCCCCGTCTTCGATTCCCTTTTGAACCCGGACCATGCGATATTCGGTAAAGGACTTGCTGCTTTCCATCTTGTTACGGCTATAGACAAAGATATAGTCCTTGTCGTCAAAACTTACCACGGCCTCAGATGGTACGGCTGCCATCGGTTTGCTGCCCGATTCGATCATGGCGTTCACATACATCCCGGGAATGACATTTTTACAGGTTCCTGAAACCGACGCGTAGATCTTATAGGTTTTATCTGAATTTATCGACTTCCCGGTTTGGTATATGACCGCTTCATGCTGTTCTGTCTCATTATTGATAAAAAACCTGATTTTCTGCCCCACCGAAACCTTATCGGCATCCTTCTCGAACAGCATAAGTTCCAGCAAGGGCCTGTCCCCGTTCACAATCTCAAACATAATATCCGAAGGCGCCACATATTTGCCAATGTTGACATTGACTGTTTTAACATACCCGGTTATCGGGGAAACGACGGATACCGACCGGGAAATATTGTTTTCATTCAAATCTGCCGGGTTTATTCCAATCAACGCGAGTTTTTGTTCCAGCGCCTTGACCTGTGCTTTCAGATTCTTAAAATCGGCCGTCACCTGCTGAAGGTTTTTCTGCGAATAAACATCTTCCTTGTAGAGTTCGTTATGCCGTTTGTATTCTGCTTCAGCATATTCAAGCTTGTTTTTTGCTTCCAGGTAATTTTGTTGAACATCGATGAACTCCTGGTTTTCGATGATGGCCAGCGATTGTCCCCGGGCCACGGCACTTCCGGGAATCAGGGAGGTGCTCTTTACAAAACCGCCCATGGGCATGCATACGGTTGCCAGATCCTGGGGGGCTACTGCAACGGTGCCATTCACTTTCAGGATCCCGCTGAGCGAATGCATCCCGACCAGGTCGGTCTGAATGCCCGCAAGCTTTACCTGGTCGTCGCGCAGTTCAACGATGTCGTCGGGGATTACCTCGGCGGCTTTCTTTTCTTTGCCATCCTTCGTGCTGGTATTGCAGGAGGTGACGCTTATGAAGAGGATAAAAATGATTCCGGCTGATTTAACAATTCGCTTTGTCATATGCTGAAAAGTTTAAAATATTTTTCCTGTCATCGATTCAATAGATACTATTGTTTGGTTGTAATAATTCAGTGTTTCAAGATAGCTTTGCTTTATGCTCAACGCACGGTTCAGATTCAGGATATAGTCAAGGTAGTCCATCGCGCCCGCTTTATAACTTTTGGTGGCCTGGTCAATAATCATGTCTGCTTCCGGAATTGCCTGTTTTTCGTAATATTCAATGCTGTTGTTGTATTTGGCAAATTCCCCCATTAACACGCGATAATTGCCTGTCATGGTTTTGAAGTAATAATCCGCATCGGTCCGTGCCGCTTGTTCTCTTATCCCTGCCGCTTTAGCCTTTGATGCATACGGTCCGAACCATAGCGGAAGGGTGATGCCTGCCTGGACACTTGTAAACCGGTCGCTTTTCCCGAAAGCACGTGAAATACCGTTTACCTCCTGCACTCCCAGCATGGTTTGACTGAAATACCCAATGCTGATATCAGGCAGCATCCTGCTTCGTTCCACTTGTTTCTCGAGCCTGGCCAGTTCTATTTGCTGTCTGGCACAGGCCACAGATGGATTCGATGCCAGTATGGAACTGTCGGGTTCAGGCAGGAAAATAGTGCGGGCCAGTACCGTATCGGCCGGTAGGTATGCGATCCGGGAATTCAGCAGGATCTGCAGCTTTTGAGAAGAAATTTCGATGTCGGCGATAATCTGGCGTACCTGGTTTTTAACCTCAAGGCATTGCGATTGTGCAGAAATCATTTCAAGGCGGTTGGTTTCCCCGGAATTGGCCCTGAGTTTGGCAGCCCGGAAGAAGCCCGAATACAAGCTGTCCTGGAATATGAACAACCTTTTTTTAGAGATCAGGTACACCAGTTGAAAGTAAACCTCCCTGACCTGCGACGCTATCGCGACCTGCGAAGATTTAAATTTCCATTCACTGCTTTTTATATTGGCCAGGGCGACCCGGTTCTGGTTCATATAGACTGTCGGGAACGCCATGGTTTGGGAGATGCTGAAACTGTTATCGCCGGAATAGGAGTTAATTTGTCCATATTCTCCGTTAACCGCCGTTTTGGGAATATCCCAGGAGGCGCCTTTCATTGCCTTGTCTGATTCAACGGCATATCGGGCGGAACGCAACGCCAGGTTGCTGTCGATGGCCATTTGTATCGCCTGTTTCAATTCTATTCTCTTCCCATCCCGGGCCTCCGTATTGATGGAAATTGTCAAACCCGTGATCAGCATTATCATGGTGGGAATCCGCCTGGCCATGTTTCTCTTACCTCGTTTTCGCAGGGAAATGGTAGAAGCGAGGGCATAAAAGACAGGTAAAATGATCAGCGTGAGGATCGTCGCCGAAATTAATCCTCCGATAATCACCGTGGCCAAAGGTTTCTGAACTTCAGCACCGGCGGATGTTGAAATAACCATGGGTAAAAACCCGAGTGCCGCAGCAGCTGCTGTTACGATGACTGGACGCAGGCGCGTGCGCAATCCTTTCAATACCCGTTCGGTGATATCTGCAACGCCTTCTTTTTCAAGACGGTTAAACTCAGTGATCAATACGATGCCATTCAACACTGCCACCCCGAACAACGCAATAAACCCTACCCCGGCCGAAATGGAAAAGCTCATTCCCCGCAGCCACAGGGCCAGCACGCCCCCAATGGCTGCCATGGGAACCGCTGAAAAAATAAGCAATGATTGTTTTACAGAATGAAAGGTAAAATAGAGCAGTACAAAAATCAGCAATAGGGCCATCGGTACGGCAAGGGAGAGCCTTTTCCTGGCTGCTTCGAGATTTTGAAACTGACCGCCATAGCTTATGGAATAACCCACCGGGAGTTGTATCTTTTGTTCGGTTTGCCGCGTAACTTCGTTAATGACGCCCTGGATATCGCGATTCCTGACATTAAACCCGATGGTTATCCGCCTCCGGGTGTTTTCGCGTGAAACCTGTGCAGGCCCTGATTTTATTTCAATCCTGGCCAGTTGCTCAAATGGTATTTGTCCGCCATCGGGCAATGCCACCGAAAGGTTTTTTACATCGCCAAGGTTTTGACGGTAATCCTTATCAAGACGAACAACGAGTCCAAACCGCTTCTCCTCTTCAAATACCACCCCAGCCTGGCTTCCTGCAAAAGCAGTCCGCAAAACCCTATTTACCTCTTTTACAGAAAGGCCATACTGGGCAAGTCTGTCGCGGTTATATTCAACCTGGACCTGGGCCAGCCCGGTCACTTTTTCGACATTGATATCTTTAACCCCCTCGATTTGTTGAATGATTTTTTCAAGTTCAGCTGCTTTCCCGGTCAATATATCCAGGTTGTCGCCGAAGATCTTTATGGCAATATCCTGTTTTGAGCCTGTCATCAGTTCGTTAAACCGCATCTGGATCGGCTGCTGGAACTCGAATTTAACGCCCGCCAGAGGGATCAGCGCTTCTTCCATTTTGGCCACCAGCTCTTCGCGCGAGGTTGCTGATGTCCATTCGCTTTTGGGTTTGAGGGTGATAATATAGTCGCCGGTCTCCATGGGCGTAGGGTCGGTGGGTATTTCACCGGCGCCCATCTTACAAACGGTATGTTTTATTTCGGGAAAGTTGTCAAGCAGGATCTTGTTCGCTTTTTTGACCATATCAACGGTGTTTGAAAGTGAACCGCCCTGCAGGGTCATCACCCCGGCTGCAAGGTCTCCTTCTTCAAGTTGGGGGATGAACTCGCCACCTAACCGGGTAAAGAGGAAAAGGCTGAAAAGAAAAAGGACCAGCGCTGAAAAAGCAACAATTACTTTATGTTTCAGCGCAACCCGTATTACCGGATCAAAGGTTGTATTGAGGTAGTCCATCAACCTGTCGGAGAAATTGGGACTCTGCCGTCTGTCCTTACTGAGAAACAGGGCCGAAGCCACCGGAACATAGGTCAGTGAAAGAATGGCGGCTCCCAGCAACGCAAAGGCCACTACCTGGGCCATCGGGCGGAACATTTTCCCCTCGATTCCCACCAGTGCCATGATGGGCAGGTAAACAACAAGTATGATAACCTGTCCGAATGTGGCGGAACTCATCATCCGTTTTGCTGATTCAAAAACATTTTCGTCCATCTGCTCCTGCGAAAGTCTCCCGAATCCCTGCTGATGGTGATTTCCCGCATAGATCCGGTAAACCACACCTTCAACTATGATCACGGCCCCGTCGACGATCAGGCCAAAATCGATCGCTCCAAGGCTCATCAGGTTCCCCGAAACGCCAAAAAGATACATCAGTGTAACGGCGAACAGCATGGAAAGCGGGATTACAGAAGCCACAATGAGACCCGCCCGGAGATTACCCAGCAAAAGAACAAGGATAAAGATCACGATCAGGGCGCCCTCAATGAGGTTCCGGGTAACCGTGTCTATTGCGCGCCCGACCAGTTCGGAACGGTTCAGGAAGGGTTCTATCGTCACCCCTTTGGGCAGGGATTTTTGAATTGACCTGATCCGTGTTTCAACATTGCCGATCACTTCGCGGGCATTGGCCCCTTTCAGCATCATCACAACCCCGCCAACGGCTTCGGACGTATCAACAACAAACGCTCCGTACCTGGTCGAACTCCCGTATTGGACAGCAGCGATATTCCGGATCAGGATCGGGACGCCTGAAGGACTTATTTTTACAACGATCTTTTCAATGTCCTCAATGGACTTTACCAGTCCGATTCCGCGAATGAAATAGGCCGTTGGTTTCTTGTCAATATAGGCGCTTCCCGTATTTTCATTGTTATTTTCAAGGGCTTCAAATATATCGGTCAAGGTAAGGTTCAGCCCTTTAAGCCTTTCAGGGTTCACTGCTATTTCATATTGTTTGACAAACCCGCCATAACTGTTGATATCAGCCACACCCGCCGTTCCAAGCATTTCGCGGCGCACAATCCAATCCTGGATGGTACGCAGATCCATTGCTGTGTACCTGCTTTCCAATCCTTTTCCGACTGCAAGCCTGTACTGGTAGATTTCACCCAGCCCGGTTGAGACCGGGGCGAGTTCTATTTGAGCCAACCCCGGGGGGATGACATCCTCAGCCTCTTTCAGCCGTTCGTTCAGTTGCTGCCGCGCCCAGTAGATGTTTACGTTGTCCTTAAAAACCACGGTGACAACCGACAACCCCAACCTGGAGATAGACCTGAGTTCTGTGATGTCGGGGATGTTGGCAATGGCAACTTCAATCGGCGCGGTGATAAAACTCTCTACTTCCTGGACTGCCAGGGAGGGGGCAAGGGATATTATCTGCACCTGGTTGTTGGTAATATCCGGTATTGCATCAACGGGCAGTTGCGTTAAGGAATAGATTCCCAAACCCGTTATTGCCAATATCAGCAACCCTACAATAAATTTATTTTTTATTGAAAACTGAATGATACGTTCTACCATATTCCTTTTATTACTGTTGTTTTGGAATAAAGTGCTGAATACAACAACACCCTTTCCCCTTAACGGAAGATAATAAGGCACAACCCGGAATGACCTGATCACGGCTGTGAATTCACAGCCGCATGGTCAAGCATATTAAGTTGTGGAAAGAAATCAGGCTTTTGGAGGAACCAGAAAATCGGAAAGGACAATGCTTTGAAAATCAAGGGAATTTTCGCTGTAATTGAATCCAACCGCCGGAGTGGAAGTAATTTCAGGAGGGGCGGACGGGCAAAAGTTTGCCTGGCAGCATTGACAGGTGCAAAAAGGGGAACAGTGGTCCGCGTCGTTTTGAGGATGACCGGCTGAGTGCCTCGACATTTCCATTTTCCGGCATGTATCTTTCCCGGGAGCATCTACGCAAGGGATGCAACAGAGCAGGATAAGATAAAAAGAGAGAAAAACGGCCAGTGCTTTCATCGTCATAGCATCCACAAAGGTATAAAAAGAAAACAATCGCGCAGTATAGTTATTCAAACCCTATGTTCTTCGCAGTAAAAGCAGCACTGAGCCGCTGCATTGCTTCACTTTTTACAGTGTCCGCCGTACCGATCTTACACCAGAAACGCACGGTCAGCGAGCATGTTCCCTGGGTGACTCTGTTGTATAGTATGACGGGTTTTTTTTGTGAAATGACATTCGGGATCTTTATAATGGTGCCGTTAATCACCTCATTGATCACATTCGAATCCAGCTCCTCTCCCGTGAGGGAGAACCAGATGAAAACTCTTTTTTGATCGTTGCTGTAAGTCCAGTTAACAATATTTTGCGACAGGATTGGCCCGTTCGGGATGATCACCTCGGCACCATCGGAAGTGCTCAGGGTAACCGCCCTCAATCCGATTTCTTTCACTTTTCCAGACTGCCCGTTTACCTCAATTTCGTCGCCAATCTTCAGCGATCCGTCGAAAATAAGGATTATACCTGACACAAAGTTGTTTACCATATGCTGCAACCCCATACCGATACCCACGCCCAAGGCTCCTAAAATGATCGTGAGCTTGTCCAGTGGCAATCCCGAAGCCGCGATGGCCAGCAGGTACCCGCTAATCAGGATCAGCAACTTTGTGATCAGCAACCGGGAGTGTTTTGCTTTGGATTCTGATAACGTATCCTCCTTTTCGATGCCGGTTTCTCCGAATAAAAATCCTACCAGCCGTTGAAGTATATGAGCGAACCAGATAACTACGAAAAACAACAATACGTTGATCAGTTTATAGGAAATACTGCCAATAGCTCTTGTGGTGGTAAGGAAATCAACGACACTGTTACTGATATTGTAGAAAATATTCAAATTGGAGGTAATCATGATAAGCCACAGGATCACGGCCACGATCATCAACGGCAATTTGATTTTTTTAATCACAACGTCACCGTCAAAAGGCCGGTCAATTCCCTTGTTCATCCGGCTGCTTTGCATTTGCAGCAGGACAAACTCAATAAAAGTATCGATAAAAACAGGCAATACGACTGCCTGCGTGAGAGCAAAAATACCGGCAATGCCGAAAATACCCGAAAGCGAGAATCGTCCGAATAAATTGCTGAGAATACCCATCCCCGACAATATGATCGCTATAACTGCGGCCCATTTTATCCATTTGTAATAAGGCATTTGTTTATCAAGGTTTCGTTTGAAACTGATAATGAATACGATGGTGACTACCTGCAGGGCCAGGAGCCAGATTCTTTCCACCAATGCTGGTATTATTAAAAGGTAGGTAAGGAACCCGGCAATGAACAATATCACCAAAGCCAGCCAGTTAAACCAGAAGAGGCGGTCTCTTAATTTGAAAAACACGACGGTTGATGCCACGAGCAACAGCGAATATTCAACGGCAATATACGATGCAGGGGCATACGCGTCGAAAAAAGGCATCAGGCACAAAAACAATACCAGGAGAGATAAGAAGGGATTGCTGCCAAGATATTTTATCTGCAAAAAGCTGTAGGTCTCTTTTTTTGATCTTATGATTTTCAGCGTTTTTCGCTTATAAAACAGCCATATAAAAAGAAGTATCCCGAGAACAAGGACCACGGCTCTCTCACTTGACGTTTGATTAAAATAATAACCAATTGCTTTTTGCTCGCTGCTTAACAAACTCTGAGGCTTCTGCGAAGGGTCTTCCTTCAAAGGTTTTTGCCATATGCAATTCACTTCGGGTCCGAAAAGCTTTGGAACGGTCCTGTCTAACCTCCTGTCCATGATACTGACTATGGATGAGAGGTTCATGGCATTGTCTGAAGCCTGGACTTTGAGGGCGTTCAGGCTGTCGATACCGGATCGTGTGATCGAATCGGTTTTGGTCCATTTCCTTTCCAAACGGACCAGCCTGCGATCGAACGTATTCCGGAGATTGCTGTCGGCGAACATCCTGCTAAAAACAGAGTCGGACAACACGGTTTTCAACCGGAGTTTTGAATGATATACCCTGTTGTACATCACGGTAAGACTGGCTTTGATCCGGCTGTTTTCCTTATTGAGATTCGCCGTGAAGTTTTGATACAGGAACAGGTTCTTGATATTGATGACTGAACTCCGGCCTTTCACATTCTGACGGATCAGGGCTATATCCTCCGTCAATACATCAAGCCTGCGTGCCGCGTCCACTACTTCAAAACTCAGGTTGGCGCTGTCGCGGATGGCATTCAGGTTGTCATTCACCCGTTCGATGCTCATCACGTAATCGCTCAACGTAAGCGTATCCTTCGCCAGGAACATTTTGTTATGGGCAGGCTGCTTGTTTGCTCCGGCATCTGCCTTGCCGGTTAAATGATCCGTTGGTACGGCATTAACCGGTTTTTGATTTCCAGGCATTAATGGTTTAGCCTGCTTCGACTGGGAATAAATGGCAGAGCCAAGGAAGATAAGGCTGAAGAAAATAACGAGCTGCTTCATGTGATATTTTTTTCCGGGGTACAAAAGTACTTTTTCTCCCAATTAGTTTTCCTGGTAATTTCACAAGGGAAAAACTATGCAATCTCACACTGAAAGCCCAGTTCCTGGAAATAATCGCGGAATGCAATTACCTGGGAATGCTCATATTGTACAACATGGTCCAGGCCATATTCCATGCCATGTTCATCATATTTTTCCCTTCCCAGGCTATGATATGGCTCCAGGCAAATCCGGTTCAGTTTTATGACATTCATTGTTTCTGCAATGTTTTTAACATTTTGAGCAGTATCGGTTATACCCGGAATCAATGGGAAGCGAATGATAATGTCTGCATTTTCAGACGCAATGAACTTCAGGTTCCCGATAATCGGGTCTACTGGCTGGCCGGTATGGCAGAGGTGTTGCCCGGGATCAATAATTTTCAGGTCGTACAGAAAGAGATTGGTAAATGGCAGTATATTATGCAGCGTTTTCCTGTCGGACCAGCCGCAGGTTTCGACTGTTGTGTGGATATCCAGTTTTTTACATCCTTGGAGGACTTCCAGCAGAAATGCCCCCTGCATCAGGGGTTCTCCTCCCGAAAAAGTGACTCCTCCGCCAGAGTTTCGGTAGAATGGAATATCCCGTGCAATTATTTTAATCAATTCATCAGAGCTAATCTCCCTTCCTGAAACCGAAACCGCATCGTAATTGCAGGCATCGATGCAGTTTTTACCGGAGCAGGCATTGCATTCGTCAAATATGCGGCGAACTTCGCCATTCCCGGCCGACACCGACCCGGTCGGACAATGTTCCACGCATGCCATGCAGGTTTTGCAACGAAAGGAGATGTATCTTAACTGGGCGCCTGCCGACTGTGACTCGGGGTTGCAGCACCATGCACACCTGAGCGGGCAGCCTTTAAGGAAAACCAGCGTCCTGATCCCCGGGCCATCATGCACCGCATAATTCTGGATATTCAGGATCGTGCCGTCCATTCGTTAGAGGCTGTGTTCGGTTCGCCAGATAACCTGGTCCTGCAGCGATTTGCTCATCTCAACCCAATAGGCCGAAAAACCGGCAACCCTCACCACCAGGTCGCGATAGTTCTCGGGATGCACCTGGGCATCCAGGAGCATCCTGGAGTCAACCACGTTGAACTGCACATGAAATCCGGGTTTTTCGAAATAGGTTTTGATGAGTGCCAGCATATTCTTTGAACCGCTCACCCCTTTTAAGGCGGAGGGATGAAATTTCAGGTTGAGCAGTCCTCCCCTGATTCGCGTGTGATCAACTTTCATTGAAGAGCGGATAACGGCCGTCGGACCGCATACATCGGTGCCGGGGAATGGCGAGGTTACACCGTCGGCAAGAGGTTCGCCCTTCAATCGTCCGTCGGGAAAAGCATTACATACTTTTCCGAAAGGTACGGGGGTCGATATAGCCAGCATCGACGGATCATAGGGTTTGCCGAGGTAATTGTTCTGGCCCGAAACCCAGTCGCAATATTCATCAAAAAGGTCAAGGAATATGTCATCCACATAATCGTCGTCATTCCCCCAGTGCGGAACCGCCAGTGCTTTTTTCCTCAGCCCCTCGTGTCCCTGCCAGTTTTCCCTGACTGCCTTAAACAGCTCGTCAATCGAACAAACCTTATCATCAAAACATAATTTCCTAATGACCGCAAGGCTGTTGGCAACATTCACCATGCCCGACGACAACGTGGTGATTGACTGGTTGAGCAATGCCCCGCCGTCATCCATGCATTTCCCACGCTCAAGGCAATTGTTGACAAAAACAGAGCAAAACACAAGGGGAACGGTATTCCTGTGAGCGATCATTACATAATTCCAGTATTGTTGCCAGTTTCTTACGGCAGCCTGCATGATTTCAAGGTAATAGCTGCGGACTTCATCAAAAGTGCCTGGTTTTCGGGGTTTCGCCATCCTTATTCCCGTTACCGGATCAACCCCTTCATTCAGCACAAGATCGATTATTTTCCCATGGTTCACAAAACCTGCCTGGACAATTCCATAGGCCATGCCCTGCAGGGTCGGTTCGGTACACCCCCCAATGGCACTGTGCTTCCGTATCGTTGCGAGCGGCAGCCCGCTGGTTTTCAACTCATGCTGCACATAAGTCGGCTGGTTAAAAAATGCCGGGTAACCTACTCCGGTTTTTACACATTCGGAGGCTTTCAGCAGGAACTCACTGTCAAGTTTTTCATCCCACCACACCGAGAGTGTCGGTTGGGTCATCTGCATGTTGATCTGCGCCTGCAGGATGGCCATGGAGACTTCATTATCGGCCCTTTCGCCTTTTTCATCCACTCCGCCAAGGATGAGGTTCTGGTATAGGTTCCCATGGCCGAGCCCCTGCCAGCTCATGCTTGCAATGTATTCAATCTGCGTCATTTTCACGAATAACTCCTCGAAAAGTGAAATTGCCTCAGATCGGGTTAGATTCGGATCGTTTTTATAATAAGGGTAAAGCAACTGGTCAAGTTTTCCGGGAGAATAACCCAGGTGGGAGCCCTCCAAATGGCCCAGCAAATAGGTGAACCAAAATGACTGTACTGCTTCCCTGAAATTTCGAGGAGGTTCCATCGGAACCCTGCTGCAAATTTCGGCCATCCGCATAAGTTCGGCCTTTCTCGCAGGATCGCTCTCCGATTCAGCCAGGTGCTCCGCCTCCGCCGCGTAGTTTTCGGCAAAAACAATGGCGCCTTTTAATACGGTAATGGCAGCCTTCCAGAAATTTATTTTGGCACCTTCCGTAATATCTTCAGGCTGAAAGGCGCGTATCTTCTCTTCCGTTTCACGAATAACCTGGTTAAATCCACTGGCCAGTGCTGTTTCAAAATCCAGGATCAGCCGGCCTTCGGGACAAGGTTCATGGGGGGCTGTATACAGGCCTATCTTCCATCCATCCTCAATGAAGGAGGCATTTCTGAAGTGATTTTTCCATAGCAGGTTACCCTGCGCCATGAAACATTTGTCTTCCCAGTACGTGCATATTTCCTTAAACTGCTCATACTCATCTTTCGAAATCAGAAATTTACCCGAAATCAACCTTAATCCGTTCTGCTCTGCTTCCAGCAGGGCTTTCCGTATCCCTCCCCCTTTTCCCTGCTCCATATGCTGCGACTGTGCATCCTGTTCCTCCTTGCGCATTTCCCTCAGGAAGGGTTCTGCTGCATAGTTTGCATACGGGATTGCACCCCGGATGAACCGGGTTTTGTTGCCTGCAAGGGTGTCATGGTCATGAATTACCGGGGTCAACCGTGAAAGCGCATACGCATGATCGGCGGCGCGGCGTTCAAGCACTTCCGTGCCGTCGGTGACCCGGTGCGACTCGGTAAGGTATTTTATGTACTCTATGTCCACCATCAGGGGTGAATCGAGGTAGCGACCCTTAAAAAAAGAGGTCCTGCTGTTCGATGGAGCGCCAAGTATTTCACGGCCCTCCATAGGTTCATGATGTACGTTCATATATGACTGTTTATGCCAAATTACAACTCGTGAGTTCGTCCATTCCCCTGTTTCCTTTTATACAAATATACTATTTTCCTCTGTATGAAAAATCAGGACCTCGAAATACATCGTGATGATTTCATCAGGAAAGTTATATTGATTTTTCCTTAACTTTACTTCAGCTTTTTGGTAACAGATTTTTTCAGCGAAGAATGCATACCATGCACGGAATCCTTAAACTTACCGGAATATCATGCCTCCTTCTGCTGTGTGTACAATTCATCCGTGCACAGGTGCCACCTCCCGACATGGTACTGGTTCATGGCGGAAAGTTTAAAATGGGTTCGGTTCACGGGGGGTCGGATGAGATGCCGGTTCACCCGGTGGTGCTGGATGATTTCTACATTGGCAGATTTGAGGTCATGCAGTTCCAGTGGCGCCTGATCATGGACAAGGATACCAACAAGTTTTATTTTGAAGGATGCGACAGTTGTCCGGCTGAGCGGGTAAGCTGGAACAATGTGCAGGAGTATATCATAAAACTGAATGAGAAAACTGGGATGAATTACAGGCTCCCCACGGAAGCGGAATGGGAGTTTGCGGCAAGGGGAGGTCTGCTTTCAAAGGGGTTTAAGTACAGCGGAAGCAACACAGATACCGCTGTGGGCTGGAAAGTGGGGAATTCCGGTTCGGGAACTCATCCTGCAGGTTGCAAAAAGCCGAATGAACTTGGGATTTACGATATGACAGGCAACGTTTCAGAGTGGTGCGCCGACTGGTACGTTGCGTCGTGGTACCAGGTTTCGCCAGTACTGAACCCCGTAGGCCCCTTCGAAGGCGTTTTCCGGGTCATGCGGGGAGGAAGCTGGTTTTACGATCACTCCGGCCTTACTGTGACCGACCGGGAAAGCGCTAATCCCACATACCGTTATGGCTATGTGGGATTCCGCTTGTGCCGGTCGGCGGTAATCAGAGAGCAAGAACCGCGGAAGCCTCCTACCCGAGCAAATGATTCGACGGAAAAAATAAAAACTTATTTAAAAAAATTGGGCTTGTAGTTTCTATTATCTCACCTCATGACTTAACCTAGTTCCTGAATTTTGTCGGGGCAGCATCCAGTTTTCCTTTCATATAAAAGGAGGCATGCTCTTCATTTTTCATGAACGGAATTTCCTTCCCGTCTTTTTTCTTGAACAAAAACACCGTTTCATCAAGAACGCCCTGCTCGTATTTATATACCTGTGTAATGCGGATATGATCGTACGGGGCGAATTTGCTTATCCCTTCCACTTTAAATTCGATGGTCTGGTTCCTGAACTCCTTGTCGGTAAATCCGAATCCTTTTCCCAGTGAAGAAGTAAGGTCGCATATCACCGAATCATTCCGGGAGCTGTATTGCAGTTGAAAATACATCGTCTGGTCGCGCTGTCCCGCTTTCCCATTGTAGTCAGGGTGCATCCGGTGAAGGGTTTTAACTGACTTCCACAGGTTGTCATACCGTTTTTGCATCACGCTGAACTGGTAGTCATAATCGGCGGCTCGTTCCCATTTGTCATTTACCATGCGGTAAGCGATGCTGGCGCCGTTCCAGATGATGGTGTAGGTGTCGTCGACCACCACATCGGTGGATAAGGGAATAATTACCTGGCCTGAAGCCGGAACGTGTGCAAGCCATAATAAGAGCGATGCTGAAATGATGAATAGTGTCTTTTTCATTTTACCTGGTTTTTTGTTAATATTTGTCTTTATTACCGGAAATTCCCGGGGAATAAAAGCCGGGAACGGGTCCGTTGTTTACGCCGGCAAAATACCGGACAATCGAAAAGGCGCGAAAGAATAAAAGTGTTGAATTGTTGAAATGGATGGTTGAACCGGAATGCCTGGCGTCCATCCCGGCTTCGGCATAATTGCAGAAAAACGTCACTGGATCCTGCTGTTTGCGTGCTTTTTTATCATGGAACCATCACCCATCTTGATATATTTGCAGAATATTCAATGCAAATCGCGATGAAAACGACCAGAACTTTGGCGGCCATGGCATGGGTCCTTGTAATGACCACATTCCCCGCACAGCTCTTTTCACAGGCAAACGATGCCTATTCCAGGGCAGATTCTTTGCTGAAAATGATGACGTTACCCGAGAAGATCGGACAACTCAACCAATACAACGACGACTGGAACGCCACCGGGCCGGTAACGGTCGACCCGGGTAAAGCGGAACAGGTTAAAAACGGCGAAGTGGGTTCGCTATTGAATTGCGTAACGGTTCAGCGAACCCGGAAATGGCAATCGGTTGCCATGCAGTCGCGGTTGAAAATCCCGCTGCTTTTCGGCCAGGATGTCATCCATGGATACAAAACCACCTTCCCTATCCCCTTGGGAGAATCGTGCAGCTGGGATCCGGACGCCATTGAGCGGTCGGAGCGGGTGGCCGCTGATGAAGCCAGCGCTGCCGGTATCCACTGGACCTTTGCCCCCATGGTCGACATTGCCCGTGATCCCCGGTGGGGAAGGGTGATGGAAGGGTCGGGTGAAGATCCTTACCTCGGATCGCTCATCGCTGCCGCACGGGTGAGGGGGCTACAGGGCAAAAAATTGGGTGGAACCAATTCGCTCATGGCGTGCGCCAAACACTTTGCGGCTTATGGCGCGGCCATTGGCGGGAGGGATTACAATTCAGTGGATATGAGCGACCGGCTGCTGAGAGAAATATACCTGCCACCGTTCAAAGCAGCGGTGGATGCAGGCGTTGCCACGCTGATGACCTCCTTTAACGACATCAATGGGGTTCCTTCAACGGGAAACAGGGAACTGCTCACCCAAATCCTCCGCAAGGAGTGGGGCTTCACCGGGTTCGTGGTAAGCGACTGGGGTTCCGTGGGCGAGATGATCAATCATGGAAATGTCAGCAACGATTATGAAGCAGCGCTCAGCGCCATCAACGCGGGGTGCGACATGGATATGGAAAGCCGCTGTTACCGGAACAACCTCGAAAAGCTTGTCAAGGAAGGGAAGGTTGATATTTTCGCCATTGACGAAGCGGTGAGGAGGATCCTGGAGAAGAAGTTCGAACTGGGATTGTTTGACGATCCTTACCGTTTTTGCAACGAAGAACGGGAACGCAAAGCGCTGAGCAACCCGGAACACCCTGCAATGGCGCGGGAAATGGCCCGCAAAAGCATTGTGTTGCTGAAAAACGAAAATCATCTTTTGCCGCTCTCCCCCACCCTGAAAAACATCGCTGTGATTGGCCCGATGGTAAAGGCGGTGAATCAAAACAAGGGGTTTTGGGATGTCAATGTGCCCGGTGTGGATTCGAATTTCGTTGTGACCTGGTGGCAGGGTATTTCAGCCAGGGTTAGCCGGGAAACGACGCTGCACTATGCCCACGGATGCGATTTTGAAGGAACAAGCCGTGCCGGGTTCGAAGAAGTCGTGGCCATCGCAAAACAGGCCGATGTGGTTCTTTTTACCATGGGCGAACGCAGGGATATGTCGGGCGAAGCCCGGAGCAGGAGCGACATCGGGATTCCCGGTGTTCAGGAAGAACTGCTGGAGCTTTTGCTTAAAACAGGAAAACCCGTGGTGGTGCTGATCAGTGCCGGCCGGCCGCTGGTTTTTAAATATACCGCTGAGCATGCCCCGGCAATTCTTTACACCTGGTGGCTGGGAAGCGAAGCGGGGAATGCCATTGCCGACGTGCTTTTCGGCGACTACAACCCATCCGCGAAGTTCACCATGACCTTCCCGCGCAGCGTGGGACAAATCCCCATCAACTACAGCCATTTCAACACCGGGCGCCCCGCCCGCAACGACTCCGACCGGGTATACCGTTCGGCCTACACCGATCTTTCGATCTACCCGCAATATGAGTTCGGTTACGGGTTATCTTACACATCATTCGGCTACAGCAACCTGGAGGTAAACAGGAAACAATTCAGGAAGAACGAGGTTATTGATATTCATGTTACCATATCCAATACCGGTGCTTTTGACGGTGAAGAGATCGCGCAGTTGTATGTCAGGGACCTGGTGGGGTCGGTCAGCCGCCCGGTTTCTGAATTAAAGGATTTCGCCAAAGTCTTCCTAAGGAAGGGAGAATCAACGACTGTCACCTTTCATTTGGATGCTGCAAAACTCTCGTTTTATGATCAACACGCGCAGCTCGTGTCAGAACCCGGTTTTTTTGATGTCATGGTTGGTGCATCTTCGAGGGACATCAGGTTGCAGGAGCGGGTAGAGATGGTGAAATAGTTCTAATTTAATAATTTAACCACGAAGGCGAAAAAGGAGGCACAAAGGCGAAAAAGGAGGTTGATTTGCGGTAGTTCGCCTTCGTGATTTCCTTTTTCGCCTTCGTGGTTTTCATTGTTTTGAAAATCATGATGATAGATTATTTGACGGTTGGTGCTTCTACATTTAAAAGTAAAGTAGCCAACGCATCTGGGATAATCCATCATGAAATATCTATATTTTTGCGCTTCCATATTGGACATAAAACGAAAACTAACATAAAACCTACATGAAAAAAATAATCAACTTCGGGGAAGAGGTCGAAGGATATGTGATTCCTGTTTTAAACGAGCGGGAAATCCGCGCAGCTGCAGGCATCCTGTTCCTGGCCACCTACACTTCATTAATGTTCATCCTTTTCAAGGGGAACTTTATCCCGATCAAGTATGTCATAACCATTTTCCTCACCGATTTCCTGGTGCGGGTTTTTATCAATCCCAGGTTCTCGCCTACCCTCATCCTGGCACGGCTGATCGTTCGGAATCAAACGCCTGAATACGTGGGCGCCGCTCAAAAAAAGTTTGCCTGGATCATTGGCGTAGTATTATCGGCTGCCATGTTTTACTTTTTTATCATTGTCAATGCCTACAGCCCGATAACGGGCATTATCTGCCTTATTTGCCTCATTTTCCTCTTCTTTGAATCGGCTTTTGGCATTTGTCTGGGGTGCAAGGTTTATCCCTGGTTTTTTAAGGATAAAGTACAATACTGTCCCGGCGAAGTTTGTGATCCAAAGCAAAAACAGGACATTCAACGCACATCTTCAAGTCAGTTTGTTGTTTTGCTGGCTTTTATCGCATTCGTTTTCCTGTGTGTCTATTTAATGAACGACCGGTTTAGTGAAAAACCGCACGATTTGTTTGGAAAGACAACCTCGGAACAAACCAAATAGCTGCAAGGCGTTTGCATACATGGTTGAATTGAAGTCTGGCGACTATAAGAGGAACAACAAGTCTTCTTTTCTATAGTGGCCAGATAGTTTTGATAGGTGGATTTATTCGTTTGATTGCATCCGCTTGAATTTCTCCGACAACATTTCTCCGCCGTCGGCGAAATTTTCTGCCGGCAATTCATAAAATAAGATAACCATGGCCTCTTTCCGGATCCCAGTGATGCGATGGATTTCATCGGTTATTACTTTTGACATTTCAGCTTTCTTTTCAGCTGACTGAGGTAAAATTGTGATTTGTACGATGGGCATGATATATCCTCCGGGTTTAAATTTTTACTTTTTGGCGGTAAAACAGTGAAAAGAAATATTGTCATTCAGGGTATGCATGAATGCTGGTTTTATGGTTGTTTCATGGCAACAGCTGAATATTGTTCATCCCTGCAATGGCACATGACACTTTCACATTACGGTCAACCTGCATTTATTTTTTCTCCAGTATCCTGTTGTTTTCCGGATTTCGTTTCGAATACTTTACCAGGACAGTATCTCCGAATTTTTTACTATTATCCTCATCCACTTCCGTGTAGGTGCTGTGAAAAACATTCTCAACCTTGAATCTTGCCTTATACAGCCATTCTCCTTCAGTACTTCTATGCTTTAGCGCGTACCATTTTTCAGATACGACACCCGGTATTACCTGCCCGTTTTCTTCCAGGTCTTTTTCTGATAGATGCCCTGTCCAAAAGCCGAATAATGGTCCGATCAGCAAAACCGAACCAAGCGAAAATGTTAATACGATCTCTATGCGTAGTTTAAAAGCACTTAATATTTTAAATAAAAGAAAGGGGATCCCAAAAAATATAATAACAAAGGGGAGCCAGCGTAAAGGACCAGTTTTGGAATACAGGATGATATCAGGCAATCCCAAAAAAATGACTAAAATCAAGCCAACCAGGATCAATACATATCTTATTGCTTTTTTTTTACCGTCAATCGCACCAGGTGTCGGGGCTTTGTTTCTCATGGTTTTTATAAGCATTTACAGTCCAGGGTTTGTTTGTCCTGCCGGTCCAAATTGATCTCCTGGCCGCGGTGGATGTTAATTTCAATTTTGGTATTGTCAATTTTTTTTAAAGATACGCTGTCCAGTGAAAATACCGGGGAGAGCGTTGTCTCGTACTTCTGCAGGAAAAATCCGCATTTTATGTAAACTGTCGGACTGGGCTTAGGCGCTAAAAAGCCACGGGATTCTTCTGTCAGGATCACCTTTTGATCCTCATAAAGAATGCTGTGTGGCAGGAAGGGAGCATAAATCATGGAAATGATTCCCAATCCGAAGAATGGAATTATTAAAATTCCCGCCAGGAATAAGTTCCAGAAAAAGATGATTCCGTAAATGACCTTTTCCATTTTATTTGTTGCGGTCAAACCGAAAACAATGATTGCGGAAATATTAAATGTCCAGAAAGGTATGATCTCCAATGTAAGGTTGCCCGGGTGTTTGTTGAACGACCAAAGAAATACAAGGATCAAAGCCAGGGCTAGTCCAGCCAGGTTAATGATCTTAAAAACTTTTTTGAATAATCCGCCCAATTTCTTCTTAAGAATTGTTGCCGCCAATGAAGCGGGATAAAGCAAAACAATAAGGAAGAATATTATGGCAAAAATGTCCATGTTCATCTTTTCAGTTGATTGCCAATTTATTATGGAATGATAAAATCGATATTCGCGTAAATATTAACATTTTGATCTTCAGGGACAACAAATGAATTGCTGATATTTGAACTCATGTAATCTCCTGACTGGAAAGTTCCATCATGATTCTTATCAACCAATGCATAAACATAGTAATTCCCCGGATGAACGCTCCGTATCTTATAATTTTTTGTATTGGCAGAAAGGAGAACGTACCGGGAAATGTACTTAAGATTATCAGCAATATAGGCAATGCCATTGAACAGCGGATTGGTGGTAAATACCAGGAAAACCTGGTCGGTGCCGGTGACCGGCAGATTACCCGCAATGGAGATATTGGCCGTGATGCTGCCCACGTATGGTTGGGAAGTTGAACTATACGGATCGTTGGCAAAGTTGAAGAAGATACTCTCGTTCATGTTGCGGAATGCATTCGTAAAGTCTTTAGTCATTATCGCCTGTGGATATTTGAAATGAGCGATTGCCCCCGATGCGCTGTTGCTGCTGCCCAGTGTGGCCGTCCAGGTCGAATGCCAGACCAGTGTATCCGATTTGTTGAATTTATTTGTCCAGGTTGTCACCTTCATTTCATCTCCGGTGAATTTAAACTCGGTACAGGCTCTTTTATTCCCTCTTACAAAATCCCTGAAATGGTAATAGCCTTCTGATTCCACAGCCGAATCCAATACCTCGTAGGTAACACAGCAGGTATCATTATGGCAACCCTCGGTGCGCATGGCGATACTTAACTGGTCATTGAATTTTACGATAAAAAAGCTGAAGCTGTTGCTTGTAATCGTGTCCAGTAACGAAAACTGGGAAACCTGGCCTGGCGAAACAGGACGGAAATCCGAGTACCACATGTCAAAGTTTCCGGCTGTGGTGGAAGATGAAACCGGTCCATGCCACAATCCGGGAAGGCGGTTGAAAAAATTAAATCCTATGATTGATTGCTCCTTGTTTTCATTGTTTTTTTGCTTGCAACCAAAAAGAATAAATGAAGATATGCCTGACACCAATAGTAGAAATATCCAAACCCGGTATTTGTTATGCATAACTTTTAAATTTAAATTGTAAATATACAAACAAACCTTATAGGGCAACCTGGGGGCTTCCTGGTAGGAGAATAGTCGGCCGGCTCGTAAGCATCCGTTTAGTGTTCATCATGCTTTACAATACGCAGCATGATAAATTTTGGGAAATAAATGGTCTGATTTTCTATCAATTCACCAAAGTCAAAACTGTTGACATTGTAGGTAATGTAAATTCCATTGCCGGTTAATTCGGGATGAGCTTTAGCGGCATACATGAATGGCTTTTTCACACCCGGGTATGCAGGGGTATAAAACATAAAGGGTTCTGTCCATTTACCCTGCAAACTATCCGACATTCTTATGCCTATCTTCCCCTCGCCAAATCCGAAAGACTGAATCTGGAGAAATTTTTTTAATAATTTGTCATAATGAACCGAGTACTCGGTGGCCCCGGTAAATAAGGGTTCAGGAATGGGATTCCTGGCTTTTCTCTCGGCCCATTTACCATTGATCCACCATTCGGGGTTTGCTATACTTCCCGCGTAGGCGTCGTCTAATTTCCAGCGCAATAGATATGCTTCGTGCGTGGAAGGTTCAACGGCCCCGTATGCATACAGATATTTTTCATCTTTAAGAACCGCGGCTGAACCAACAATAAAACCGCAGGTTTCATGACCTTCAATGTATTGCATTTTCCATTCCGAAGGGTCTTGGTCGGGATTGGAAATAAGAACGGCATACCAGCCGCAGGCTTCAAACCCGATTCCCGATTTTATGCCATGTTCCTTCAATAAAAAAATCAGCAGCTTGTCTTTTATCCTTACGCCATGCCCTGTCCAGAACCAGAATCTGCCGGGAACATGAAAAAATGCCCGTGGCTTTTTCCTGGATTTATCCCAGTAAAATTTGATGGAAGCCGTTTTCAGATTATAACCATCCTGAATGGCTATGCTGTTTCGGATCATTGCTGAATTTTTTCTTGACCCAGAGGAATCGCGGCAGATAAAGCCATCGCTGAAAAGCCATAATACTTTTCCGTTTTCAAGGTCAACAGAGGAGGCGCCATCAGCACCACGCCAAACAAGATCCTTCGTAAAACAGTTATCGGTCTCTCCGGAAAATTCAATTTTCACACGATACCTGGTTGTATCAAACGGCTGGCCGATACAGAGGTTATAAAACAAAAGAAAAAGAATTAGGGTTGAAGATTTCATCCGGGTGTCATAAATGGTTGGTAATGCCTTTAATTCTGTGTAATCGCTTCAAAAGAGGTTTCAATTCATCATTCCATTAATCAGCAACGGCAGGACCGTGTCACAAAACACGTAGCTTGCCTGATTGTCAATTTTTTTAAGGATACGCTGTCCAGTGAAAATACCGGGGAGAGCGTTGTCCCGTATTTATGCAGGAAAAATCCGCAATTTATGTAAACGGTCGGACTGGGCTTTGGCGCCAGGAACCCGCGGGATTCTTCTGTCAGGATCACCTTTTGATCCTCGTAAAGAATGCTGTGTGGCAGGAAGGGAGCATAAATCATGGAAGTTATTCCCAATCCGAAGAATGGAATTATTAAAATTACCGCCAGGAATAAGTTTCCGAAAAAGATTATTCCAAAAAGGATCTTTTCCATTTTATTTGTGGCAATCAAACCGAAAACAATGATGGCCGAAATTACAAAGGTCCAGAAAGGGATGATCTCCATGGTCAGGTTACCAGGGTGTTTGCTGAACGACCAAAGAAATACCAGGATAATGGTAAGGATTAATGCCACCAGGTTGATGATTTTAAAAACCTTTTTGAATAACCCGCCCGATTTCTTCTTAAGAATTGTTGCCGCCAATGAAGAGGGATAAAGAAAAATAACCAGCAAGAATATGATGGTTGATGTGTCCATCTTAATAAAATTTGTGTTGGCAGCTTGCAGTTTGCCGTGTTTAAGGACAAGTTCCCATGGATTCAGAGGTAGGTAAGGTAAATCCGAGGGGGGTCAGTTGATCTTCAAAATACAAGTTGTTTTTTGGTATGCTCCCCGGGAAGCAACTTAGTTTATATAACTCCCCGCATTTACCAATGTGATGGCCACCCGCTGTGGTAACCTGGATTTTATAATAATAAACAGACCAGGTATTGGGGCTCGAAGTGGTAGTCCATCCCTGGCCCAGGGTTGATGTTGCATACACTACATTATTATCTCCATCATAAATGGTGAACGCGATGGATGTAACATGTTGCGTATATGGTTTGATAATATCATTTAATCCGTCGGAATTTGGCGTAAATGCATTTGGCATAAATATCCTGGCATTATCGCCGGTGCCCAGTGTGTCCATTACAAGACCATCACAATTGACATGATTGGTTGTGTGGTTGGATTTCTTACAGTTTATTAAGAGTAATGTTACAACGGCCAGGCCAAACAGCATTGTTACTTTCATTGCAGGACTTTTTTTCAATTTACGGGTAATTTATGAACAGCTGTAAAATCGCAGCCAACGTTGTTATTTGCGGTAGTGGCTTTGGTTTGTTACTTTTTCCCGTTATATTTTGGGTCATAATCTATCATCCATTGTATTCCGAATTTATCTGCAAACATTCCAAAACAGGAACCCCAGGGGCTGTCGGCAATAGGCATTTCAATTTGTCCACCTGCTGAAAGTCCATTAAATAATTTGTCTGCTTCTTCCTTGCTTTCAGCGCTTAAAGATATGGTGTACCGGTTGCCTGTTACCAGTTCCTGGCTCATAAATTGTTCAGCGACATCACTTCCCATAAGTAAGTCCGAATTTCCAACCGGCAGGGCAATATGTATAATTTTATCAAGCTCAGTTTCGGGAACAGGATTGTTTGGGTCGCTTGGTAAATCTTTCATGCGCATAAGCATGGCATATTCGCCGCCCAAAACCGATTTATAAAAACTAAATGCCTCTTCAGTATTTCCTTTAAAAAGTATATGAGGATTAATTTTTGCCATATTATTAAAAATTAGTTGTCAAAGTTAATTCAAATTTTACCTTTTCTTTTGGTCGCTGATTGTCGCTGTCAAATTAGGGCCAACCGATTATACAGCCGACAAACAATGCTTCAATATCCTTGCAAAGGCGCTTTCAGCCTATATTGTCATTCATCCGGCCCAGTATATGATCAACTTCATCTACAATCGTCTTCGCCTGGTTTACCGACAGATCCTGCCCCATTCTTAAGCTTCTCCCGAGATAATTGATTATGATCTTGCCACCCCGGATTCCGTACACGCGTATTATCAGCGGTATTTTATCGTCATTCCCGTAATCAAAAGATTCGAATTCCGAAAAAGTGATGACTTTCCTGGAGGTGAAGATTTTTCCTTTTTTCAAAACCTCGATATTTTCATCTATCACCAGTATTTCAACTCCCCGGATCTGCCAGAGAATCCGGTCAAGTACGAAAATGATGACAAGTGCAAGAAGGACAACCGCCAGTGCAAGGTCCTTGATACTTCCCGGATCGCCGGTTAAACCGTAGATTATCGTTGATAATATCATCAGACCAACAACCATCGCGGCCCCGAGAAATAATGTGAGGGTTAAGGAAGTAGTTTTCCTGAGTTTGATGTGATATCGTGGTTTCCGATCCATGAACGTTTATTTACCAAACGCACCATTGCCGCTCAATTCATTCCACCACCGGCAGCGTGAAAATAAACCGGCTGCCTTTGCCCTGTTCGCTCTCGACGCGGATGGCGCCGGCGTTTTTTTCGATGAACTCCTTGCAGAGGATCAGCCCGAGGCCGGTGCCCGATTCTTCGGCGGTGCCCTTGGTGTAAAGCTTGGTGTCGATGCGGAACAGCTTGTCGATGTCCTTCTCCTGGATGCCGATGCCGTTGTCTTCCACTGTGAATTCATGGCAGTTCCCGGCCATGGCGGAGAAGATCGACACATGACCGCCCGGGCGGGTGAATTTGATGGCGTTTGAAACGAGGTTGCGCAGCACGGCGGAGACCATGTTACTGTCGGCCCGCACTATGCAGTCATCGGGCACGGTGCTTGTAATCGTGATGTTCTTTTTGGTGGCCTCCCCCGAAAGGATTACCAGGGTGGCGTTGACGATTTCGGCGATGTTGATGGCTTCGGGTTCAAACTGGATGCTGTTGGTTTGGGAACGGGCCCAGTCGAGGAGGTTGCCCAGCAGGGTATAGGCGTTCAGGGCCGATTCATTGATATAACCGATGTATTCGCTGATCTCGTCGGTGCCAAGCTCGCCGATGCCTTCGCGCAGGATGTTGGAAAAGCCGATCACGGCATTGAACGGGTTGCGCAGGTCGTGGGCGATGATGGAGAAGAACTTGTCCTTGGCGGCGTTGGCCTCCTTTAGTTTGGTCTCGGATTCCTGCAGGGCCGTTTCCGCCCGCTTGCGTTCCTCGATCTCGAGTTTAAGTTTCCGGTTGATGTTCTGGAGTTCGCTGGTGCGCTGATGCACCTTCTCTTCCAGCTCGCTGTTGATGTCGCGCTCGCGGCCCAGGAACCGCAGGTACATGTTGAGCGTATGCACGATCTGAACGTCGTCGATGGGCTTGGTCAGGTAATCGAGCCCCCCGGCGCTGAGCCCTTTTTCCATCAGGTGCTTGTTGGGGTCGAACGCCGTGATAAAGATCACCGGGATGTGTGCCGTTCTCGGCCGCGAGCGAACCAGCCGGGCGGTTTCAAAACCATCCATCTCGGGCATCTGCACATCCATCAGGCAAAGGTCGATCTGCTGCTCGGTGATGATCCGCAACGCTTCAAACCCCGAGGTGGCTTCAACGACATCCACCTGGAAATTGTCTTTGATCAGCTCGTGCAGTGAAAAGAGGTTGTTGGAGTTGTCGTCGACGATCAGTATCGTGTGTTTTTCTGTTTTTTCCATTTTCTGTTAATAGAATTGAGCATTTACGGGTATCGAGATTGTGAACGTGCTTCCCGCCCCTACTTCGCTTTCAACCCGGATCGCTCCCGAGTTTTTGTCAACAAATTCCTTGCAGAGGATCAGGCCGAGCCCTGTTCCCTGTTCGCCATCGGTGCCGTAGGAAACCACGTTGGAGTCGATGCTGAAGAGCTTGTCCAGGTGTTCGCGGCTTATCCCGATGCCGTTGTCGGTTACACTGATATCGACATAACTGCCGGCATTGCGCGCCGATAATAGGATACGGCCGCCACCCATAGTGAATTTGACCGAATTCAGCAACAGGTTCCGGATCACGGTGTTGATCATGTTCTTGTCGGCATAAATGCGTATATCGGCAGGGATGTCGCACTCAAGGAGGATGTTCTTGTTCCCGGCCGAAATTTTAACAAGGTCGGTGATTTCGCTGGCCATCGACGCCAGATCGAACTGTTCCGGTTCAAAATGGATCTTGCCTGTCTGGGTCTGCGACCAGTCGAGCAGGTTCTGCAGCAGCTTGAAGGTGTTCTCGGCGGTGGTTTTTATGTCGCAGATGAACTCCTTTTGCTCAGTCACTGAAAAGCTGTCATAGTCGTCGATAAGCAGGCTGCTGAGCCCGATGATGCCGTTGAAAGGATTCTTTAGGTCGTGGGCGATGATCGAAAAGAATTTATCCTTTGAGGCATTGGCGGCTTTCAGCTTTTCGCGCGAGATCTGGAGCGTCTCCTCCGTTGCCTTGCGCTCTTCTATCTCTTCGATGAGCTTCATGTTCAGCTCGCGCAGGTGCAAATTCATCATGAATTCGTGGGTGATGAACCGCAGGTACATCTTTAACCGGTAAACCAGCTGGTTGTCGTCAATCGGCTTGGTGAGATAATCGAAGGCGCCCGCGGCGATTCCCTTTTCCAGCAACTTCTGGGTGGGGTCGTAGGCGGAGATGAAAATGATCGGGATGTTGGTCGTTTTGGGCCGGTTCTTGATAAGCCGGGCTGTTTCAAACCCATCCATTCCCGGCATCATCACATCCATCAGGATGAGATCAATGGAGCGGTCGTTGATGATCCTGAGCACCTGTTCCCCCGAGGTGGCCTCGATGATGTTGGCTTCGAAATGCGATTCGATCAGGCTGCGCAACGTGAAGATGTTGTGTTCAATGTCATCAACAATGAGAATATCAGGAATAAAATTTGCTTCCATTGGCATCATATTATTTTTTTGAAGATTTTATTTGCCTTGTCAAAAACCTGGAACCCGATGGGATAGGAGGTGATGCTTTCGCTTTCGCCAAGTACCAGGAAACCGTTCATATCGAGCGACCTGAAAAAGAGGTCGAGCACCGAGCCCTGCAGGTTCTGATCGAAGTAGATCAGTACATTGCGGCACAGGATCAGGTGGAATTCGTTGAATGCGCCCTTGTTGAGCAGGCTGTGCTGAAAGAAGAGGATCTTGTCCTTCAGGTGATTCCTGATCCGGGCATAGCCGTCTTTGATAACGAAATATTTGTCAAAATCGCCGGTGCCTCCCGAGAGTTTGTAATTCGCCCGGCTGTTTTCGATCATCTCCAGCGAATAGAGCCCGTTTTGGGCCTCTTCCACCACGAAGGGGTTGATGTCGGAGGCATAGATCTGCGTTTTGTGCAGGATGCCGAGTTCTTCCAGGAGAATGGTGAGCGAAATGGCCTCCTGCCCCGTTGAACAGCCGGCGCTCCAGATCTTGATGTGGGGAAAGGAGTCGAGGTAGGTCAGCACCTTTTCGCGGATCGCCTGGAACGTAACAGGATTCCTGAAGAATTCGGTGACGTTGATGGAACACTCAAGGAAAAGGTTCTCGAACAGGTCCTGATCCTGTAGCACCAGTTCGCCGAACCGCCTGAAGGAATAAATGTGGTGATCGGACATGACGCGCGTGATCCGCCTGATGGCGCTCTGAACGCTGTAATGGCGGTAATCGTAACCGTAATGTTCATTCAGGTCGGCCAGGAAATGCTTTAGTTCGGTTTCTTCTATTTTAAGTTCTTCCGGCTCGATAATTCTTGCCAGGAATGAAACCAGTTCAGGCAACGGGAACTTGTAATCCACCAACCCGGTTTTCCAGGCGCTCAGGGGCATGTCGGGGGCGTCGCAGTCGAGCGGATCTTCAATGATGGTCATCGCTTCCATCTGTTTCAGCAACCTGAAGGAGTTGGCGCCATCTTCGCCGTAACCGCACAGCAGCACCGCGATCAGCCCGCTTTTGTATTCCTGCGCCAGGGTTTCGAAGGTAACGTGGATGGAGGGACGGGCGTAGTTGACCTTCTCTTCGTCTGTCAGCCGGATCCTTCCGTGGTCGATTTTCATGTGATGACCTGGTGGTGCGATATACACGCACCCGGTCTTGATATGGACCTTGTCGGCCACCGGAATGACCTTGAATTCGGTGTTCCGCTGCAGGATCTCGCCGAGGTAATTGGGTTCATTCTCGAGCACGTGCTGCACGATGAACACGCTGATATCGCGGGCAGGCAGCTTGGCCATGATCTGCATGATCTTGTCGAGGCTTCCCGCCGAACCTCCCAAGGCAATCGCCCTGATCTTTTTCGATTCACGGCCGTCGAGCGAATGCGACTGCATCACGTGGCAGGGAATGCCCAGCCTGTAAAGGTACGATCCAAGGTAACGGTGAAAAACGTTGATCTTGACTTTGATGTTTTTGTTTGCGGCGATGAACGATTTGATGCAGGTCAGCACATCCGTGGGCAAAATCCTGGCATCGAAGAAGGTCAGCTCCACTTCCGCGCGGTTCGTCGGCTTCATCTCCGCGAAAAACTCGTCCTTGTCAGTCTGGAACTGCATGTTTCCCTGGACTGAAATATGACGTGATTTTGCTGTCTCCAGCGCGTGTACGTTCATGTTCATCCTTTTTTCTGGCACCAGGCTTCGGCAAGCCCGATCAGCATGTCATAATCAACCGGTTTGGCAAGGTAGTCATTTGCACCCGCGGAAATACATTTCTCCCGGTCCTCTTTCAGCGCCTTGGCAGTAAGTGCGATCACCGGCAGCGACTTCATGTTGGCGTCCTCCCTGATCTTCCGCATCGCAGCGTAACCGTCCATCACGGGCATCATGATATCCATCAGCACCAGGTCGACCTGCGTGTGTTGCAGGAGATTTAGCGCTTCGAGACCATTCTGGGCATCGACCACCATCGCGCCATGCTGTTCCAGCGCGGTGCTCATCACGAACACATTACGGATATCGTCGTCAACCACCAGGATCGTTTTTCCGGAAAGCCGTTTCGGCTGCAGGTGCGGATCGATGTTGCTGGCCACCTGGTCGCGGTTCTCGGCCTGGGTCTGGTGCAGGAAAAGCATCAGTTCGTCGAGCAGGCGGTTCTCGGAATTCACCGTTTTGATGATGATGCGGTCGGCGAATTTCTTGACGGTTTTTTCTTCTTCCTGGGTCAGCTGTTTCCCGGTATAAACGATCACGGGAACTTTTAAATTCGACTCCCGCACAAATTTGCAGATATTCAACCCGCTGCCCGATTTAAGTCCCAGGTCGATGATCACGGCGTCGTACATGCCTTTTTTAAGTTCATCCACTGCTTCCTGTTCGGTTCCAACGCCTCTGACCCTGACATCCTGGCTCGCAATGAGTTCGGTGAGGGCTTCGCGGTGGGTTTCGTCATCTTCAACGATCAGCAGGTCCTTGGGGTGTTTCTGGCTGAAATTGAGGATTCCCTGGATGGAGGCCTGGATCTGGTCCTGGTCGACCGGTTTCTGGAGGAAATCGAGGGCGCCCATGCGCAGCAGTTCGGGATTCTTTTCATGGCCAGAGATGATCTGTACCGGGATGTGCCTCAGCTCCTTCAGGCTCTTGAGCCTGCGCATGAAATCAACCCCGTTCATATCGGGGAGCACGAGGTCGAGCACGATGCCGTTTACCTTGTACTGCTGAACGAGGCGCAGCCCTTGCTCGGCGGTGGAAGCATGAAGCACCTTCATCTTCATGTTATGCACCACCATGGCCACGATGTCGGCGAAATTGTAATCGTCTTCCACGATCAGGATGATCTTGTCGCCTGCCTTGATCGATTTGCGGTCGTCGACAAACGTTTCGCCGGGCGAAGCCAGGAGCGTGGCCGTGGGGCCCTCCTTTTCGCGGCTCCTCGGTTTGGTGTATTCGGCGTAATCGCCCTCGAGCGGGATCAGCACCGTAGGCAGGAGCAGCGAAAACACACTGCCCTTGTTCTCTTCGCTCTTCAGCCTGATCTCGCCCTGGAGCAGGGTGGTAAGCTTTTGCGAAATAGTAAGCCCGAGCCCGGTGCCGCCGTATTCGCGGGAAATGGAACTGTCGACCTGCTGGAACGCATCGAAGATCAGTTTGTGCTTTTCGGGGGCGATGCCAATCCCGGTATCCTGTACGCTGATCATCACGGGCCGGTCCTTGTTGCCGCTCTCTTCGACCCGGATGGTGACAGTACCGTTTTTGGTAAATTTCAAGGCATTGGACAGAAAGTTGCGCAGGATCTGTGAAACCTTGTCCTTGTCGGTGGTGATCGTGGTGTTCAGGGTGTTTTCGACCTCCAGTTTCAGCTCCTTGTTCTTGGCGGTGGATGAGAAGAAATGCTTCAGGTCGTTTGCCAGGGTTTCTGTTGAAAATTCGCTGATCGAGAGGGTGGTTTTACCGGCATCGATCTTTGAGATATCGAGGATGTCGTTGATAAGCCGCAGCAGTTCCTCCCCTGCCGAATGGACGACCCTGGCCCGTTTGATGTCGTCGTCGGTGAAGTTTCCGCGTTCGTTTTTCTGCATCATTTTTGAAAGGAGGATGATGGAGTTGAGCGGCGTGCGCAGTTCATGCGACATGGTTGCCAGGAAATCGCTTTTGTACTTGTTCGACATCTCCAGGTCCTTCGCCTTCAGGTCGAGTTCCACCTTGGAGGTTCTCAGTTGTTCGTTCCCCTGCCTTAACTCTTCGGCCTGCTGCATCAGTTGCTGCTGCTGCTCCTCCAGCTGGGCATTGGTTTGCTGCAGCTCTTCCGACTGCTGCTGCAGCTGCTGCTGCTGTTCTTCGAGCTGGGAGTTGGTTTGCTGCAGCTCTTCCGATTGCTGCTGGATTTGCTGCTGTTGTTCCTCGAGCCGGGCATTGGCCTCCTGCACCATCATGGTCTTCTCTTCCGCCTCGCGCTGGGCAGTCTGCGACTTGTCGAGCAGGTCTTCTACTTTCTGCCGTTGAATCGACAGGTAAATGCCAGAGGCAACGATCTGGTTTGATTCGTCGAGAAAGGCAGTCTGAACTGCAGAGAACGGCACCAGCGAGGCGAGTTCGACGACCCCGAGCAGTTCATCTTCGTAAACGAGGGGGTAGGTATAGGTATTCACCGGGGCCGACTGCAGGGTGCCGGTGCTGACGGGAGCTTCATCTTTGGGGACATTGCTCAGCAGGATGGCCCTTTTTTCAAGGGCAACCTGGCCAACCACGCCGGTGCCGAATTCATAAACATTTGAGAGGTGGTCGCGTTCGGTAAATGCATAGGAACTGACAAGACGCAGTGTTTTCTGTGCCGGGTCGCACAGGTAGATCACCCCGCGGCCGGCGTCAACGTAACGGCTGATAAAGCTGATGGAGGACGAGGTGATCTTGTCCAGCCCCATGTCGCCCGAAAGTTCCATGCTGAGCTTGTTCAGGCCATCTTTCAGCCAGTTCTGTTCCCTGTTGTGCTTTTCATTTTTTTCCAGGTTCAGGCTCATGCTGTTGATTGACTTGGAGACAAGGTCGTTTTCCCCTTTAACCTCGAGCCGCCGGTCAAAATTTCCGTGTGAAATTTCTTCGGTCACGGTTCCCAGGTCGCTCAGGGTCCGGGTCATTTTCGCCAGCGAATTGCCCAGCTGGTCGTCGGCCGACTGGGGGATGATTTCGGTCGAAAAATCGCCCCTGGCAATATTTTCGGCTTTGTTGGCCACGCCGAGCAGCGTTTGCTGGAGAAGCTTTACCGAGTTGAATATCCCCTTGGTTTCGGCCGGGAATTTGAGGTTCAGGTTCCCCTCGGTGATCTTGCCGGTCAACTCCCGGATGATCCCCGGTTCGCCGCCTATCACGCTGTATACAAACCAAAGAACGGAAAAGAGGACCACCAGCCCGAATAAAAAGAGGATGATGATGAAAACCGTCACGTCCGTTTTCAGGGAGCCGGTGAGCATGGATGACTTCTCACTTGCTGAAGCGTGGTTTTTGGTTTTCTGTTTTGCAAAATCCCCGAGCATCTCCCCGAGTTTCCTTGAGGCATCCTGGGTAGCCTGGCTGTCGAGGATTTCCTGCTGGCTCAGCGCAGCCGAGCCTTTTAGCGCTTTTTCTGACGACCAGAGATATTCCCGGGTGATCAGGGACTGGTATTCGTCAAGCGATTGTTTTACCTTTTCAAGTGAAGCTTTCCCTGTAGAATCTTCCTCCTGGTAAAGGTCTGATATTTTCGCATGGATATCGCTGAAAGCCTGGACATAGTTGTCCTTGATATCCCGCTTTATTTCCGGAGTGGTGGTGAGCATCATTTCCCGTTCCAGTCCCGCGATGGTTTTCTGGTCCCGGATGATCTTCCAAACCGCCTCAGTTTTGGAAAACTCGGCATTGATAACGCCAACCGCTTGCTGATCTGTTTTGTCGACCAGGTTACGACCATAGTAAAGTGCGACGACCAGCATCAGGCAGAAAAACGAGAAAAGCGTTGCAAGCAGCGATTTGATGGTAAGTTTCATAGATTGACCTCCCTCTTTACTTTACATGGGTTTTCCTTCAGCGTACAATGGCAGGCTGAAGGCGAATTGTCTAACAATTCACAAATATAGTAAAAAGATTTAGCACTAAAAGCTGAATTTTACGAGGGTTGCTTCCCGGCCTCACCCGGTCGTATCCTTCCAGTCGGGAAAGCAGCAGTCAGGTTTTGTCACGATTCCTGTCAGGGAAAGGGGGTTCCTTTCAAAGGTTTATACCGGGCAAAAACAAATATATCATATTGATATCCAGCTGACAATAATTTAGAATATTTCCAAAAGAATCTTTTATTAACTTTGTGCTGTTAATTCTTTAACAATAGAAAGCTATCCTATGATAACACTTGGATCACAAGGTAAAAACACATTCCTGGAAGCCGTCAACACCAAAAGCGGCGCCAATGTGCTGGATTGTTATCAATGCGGCAAGTGTGTCTCCACCTGCCCGGTTTCACAGTACATGGATTTTCCGCCCCGCGTGATGATGCAGATGATCAAGCTGGGATTGAAGAATGAGTGCTATATGGCCAACGCGCACTGGTATTGCCTCACCTGTTCAGCTTGCTCAGGCCGCTGCCCGCGCGAGATCGACATCCCCGCCGTGATGGAAGCCGTGCGGCACCTGGCCATCGAAGAAAACCACGTCAACGACTCTACCAAGGTGAAGGAGATGCGCAAGTTCCACGAGATCTTCCTCTCCATGATCAAGAAGTACGGCCGAAACTATGAACTCCGCATGATGGCCGAGTTCAACATCCGCACCCGCAACCTGTTCAAGGATATGCACCTGGCTCCCAAGGCTCTGCTGAAAGGCAAGATTCCCCTGGGCGTCAAACCGCTCAAGAGCGCCAAAGCCATCAAGCGCATGTATGAAATTGCCGAAAAACTGGAAAAGAAAAAATAATCTGACCGAACATGAAGAAATTAACCTATTTCCCGGGTTGTTCTGCACATGGCACCAGTGAGGAATTTGACAGTACCCTCAAGCTGGTGCTCAAAACCCTGGAGGTTGAACTGGAAGACATTCCCGACTGGAATTGCTGCGGTGCCACCTCTGCCCATGTGATGACCGAAAACCTGGCTTACGCGCTTCCCATGCGCAATTTGGTACTGGCCGAAAAATTGTCCAATACCACCATGGGCATCGCCTGCGCGTCATGTTACCAGCGCATGAAGGTGACCAAGGTGCATATGGACGAGAACCCTGAACTGGCCAAAAGAATCAACACCACCGTGGTTGAAGAAGGCACCTACAAGGGATCGGTCGATGTGAAATCGATGCTGCAGTATGCCTACGAAGACATCGGCCTGGAGACCATCAAAAGCAAGGTGACCAAACCCCTCACAGGGCTGAAGGTGGCCTGCTATTACGGATGCCTGCTCACCCGGCCAAAAGACATCACCCAATTTGATTCGCCCGAGTACCCTGTCTCCATGGACCAGATCTGTGAAGCGCTGGGTGCCACGGCCACCGAATTTGACTACAAGACCGAATGCTGCGGCGCCTCCTTCTCCATTTCAAATACCGAAGTGGTGGAGAACCTCAGCGGCCAGATCCTGGCCATGGCCAAAGAGAGCGGCGCCCACGCCATCGTGGTGGCCTGCCCGCTGTGCCAGTCGAACCTCGACATGCGCCAGCCTGATATTGAAAAGAAGCAGGGAATCACATACGACATCCCGGTATTTTATTTCACCCAGCTCATGGCCCTGGCCTTCGGATATCCCATCGACCAGCTGAAGTTCCCCAAGCATATTGTTCCTGTTGAAGGCGCCCTGGCCAACATCGGGAAAGTGGTGCCGGTTCCCGAAAAAGTTAAAAAACCCATCAAGGCTGTTGAAGCAGAAAGCGAGGTTAAATAATGGCAAGAGTAGGAGTTTTCATTTGTTTTTGCGGCGCCAACATTGCCGACTATGTGGATGTACCCCAGGTTGTTGAGGAGGTAAAACGCATCAAGGAGGTCAAGTATGCCGTTGAATATAAGTACATGTGTTCCGACCCCGGGCAGGGGATGATCCGCGATGCCATCGTGCAGCACAAGCTCACCTCCATCGTCGTGGCCGCCTGTTCCCCGCGCATGCATGAAAAGACCTTCCGCAAGGCGTTATCCGATGCCGGGATGAACCCCTACCTGCTGGAGGTTGCCAACATCCGCGAACACTCATCCTGGGTTCACCAGAAAGACAAAAAGGCCGCTACCGCGAAAGCGATGGACCTCTGCCGCATGGCGGTGGCCAAATCCATCGCGAACGAGCAGCTCCACGAAATTTCGGTGCCGGTAACCAAACGCGCCCTGGTAATCGGTGGCGGCATTGCAGGCATCCAGGCGGCGCTCGACATCGCCGATGCGCGCATCCAGGTGGTGCTGGTTGAAAAAAGTCCCTCCATCGGGGGGAAAATGGCCCAGCTCGACGAGACATTCCCTACCCTCGACTGTTCGCAGTGCATCCTCACTCCCAAGATGGTGGATGTGGCGTCGCACCCTTACATCGAGCTGATCCCTTATGCCGAAGTACTCGAACTTGAAGGATTTGTGGGCAACTACAAGGTGAAGATCAAAAAGAAGGCATCGTACGTGAATTCCAAGACCTGCACCGGTTGCGGCACCTGCTGGCAGAAATGCCCGGTGAAGGTTCCCAACGAATACAACCTCGGGCTCGACAAGCGTAAAGCCATCTATACCCCGTTCCCGCAGGCCGTGCCAAACAAGCCGGTCATAGACGCCGAACACTGCACCATGCTCACCAAGGGCAAGTGCGGCATCTGCGCCAAGGTGTGTGACAAGGGTTCGATCGACTACACCATGCAGGATGAGATCATCGAGCGCGAGATCGGCGCCGTGGTTGTAGCCACCGGTTACGATATGTGGGATCCCAAACCCTACGAGGAATACGGCGTAGGACGGTTCAAAGACATCATCACCTCGCTCGAGTTCGAGCGCATGGTTTCGGCCAACGGCCCCACCAACGGGGTGCCGGTTCGTCCTTCCGACGGGAAAGTGCCCAAGAACGTGGTTTTTATCAAATGCGTCGGTTCGCGCGACGAAGCCAAAGGCATCGAGTACTGCTCGAAGATTTGTTGCATGTACACGACAAAGCATACGATCCTGCTGCACCACAAGGTCCACGATTCCCATGCTTACGTGTTTTACATGGATATCCGCGCCGCCGGCAAGGGATACGAGGAATTTGTGAAGAAGGCGCAGGTTGACACAGCCGCTACCTACCTCCGCGGACGCGTTTCCAAGATCTATAAAAAGGGAGATAAACTGATGGTCAGGGGCGAAGATGCCCAGATCGGCCAGGTGGTGGAGGTGGAAGCCGACCTCGTGGTGCTTGCCACGGCGGTGAGTGCCCCTAAGGATAATCCCGATCTGGCCCGTTTGCTGGGTATCTCCTACGATAAATACGGCTACCTGTCGGAAGCGCATCCCAAACTCCGGCCCGTCGAAACGGCCAAGGCAGGGATTTTCCTGGCAGGCTGCACCCAGGCCCCCAAGGACATCCCGGAAACCGTGTCGCAGGCTTCGGCATGCGCCGCCAAGGTTTGCGGGCTCTTTGCCGGCGATACCATGAAAAAGGATCCGATGGTGTCGACCATCAGCAACGAATATTGCTCGGGTTGCCAGAACTGCGTGAAAGTTTGCCCTTACGGTGCCATCATCACCGACGAAGTGCCTGTTGGCCATGGTTCAAGGGAGCTGCGCACCGTTGCAAAGATCAACGAAGGCGTTTGCCAGGGTTGCGGTTCCTGCGTGGCGATCTGCCGCAGCATGGCCATCAACCTGGCCGGGTTTACCGATCCTCAAATCATTAACGAGATAGTTTCAATCTAATGGAAGCAGAAGTAAAAGATCAACTTGTCAGCATTGAAAAGCCCGGACTCATTGCCCCTCCCAACTGGGAACCGGTGATCATGGGCATTCTGTGCAACTGGTGTTCCTATGCCGGGTCCGATCTCACGGGAACATCCCGGATCCAGTATCCGCCCAACATCCGTATTATCCGCGTGCCCTGTTCGTCGCGCGTCGACCCGTGGTTCCTGATCAAATCGCTGCAGACCACGGCCGATGGCGTGCTGGTATCGGGCTGCCACCCGGGCGACTGCCACTACATCAGCGGGAATTACTATGCCCGCCGCCGCTTCCTGGTCACCAAGAAACTGCTGAATTTCGTGGGATTTCACGAAAACCGGATCCAGTTCTCCTGGGTTTCGGCAGCCGAAGGTCCCAAGTTCGCCAGGGTGGTGAACAAGGTGACCGAAGACATCAAAAAACTCGGACCGCTTCATTTGTATAAAAAAGAAAATTTCGAAAAGTAATGGACTACACGAAACAGATCCAGGAAATCGCGGCGAAGCTCTTTGCTGAGAACAAGATCGACGTGTTCGTTGGTTACCGCATGAACGGTTTCGACGACAACCAGGTTCCGGTGCTGGTCACCGGAGCGAACGATGTTTCAAAGCTGGTGTTCACCGATAAATCGGTTTTTAACCTCGTCAATTACCTCAAAACGGAGCATACCCGCCGCAAACGGGTGGGACTGGTGGTAAAGGGATGCGACAGCCGTTCGCTGAACCTGATGCTGACCGAGAGCCAGGTGAAGCGCGAAAACCTATACGTGGTGGGCATCGCCTGCGAGGGCGTTACCGACGATGCCGGGCAGAAGATGCAGAACTGCACCGATTGCATGGTGCCTGACGCCGTCGCCTTCGACGAGTTGCTTGGCACCCCGTCAGGGTCCCCCACCCCGTCAGGGTCCCCCACCCCGTCAGGGTCCATGACCCCGTCAGGGTCCATGACCCCGTCAGGGTCACAGACCCTGACCTACAAGATGAATGCCGATGTCGCCGCCTTAGCCGCCATGCCGCTGACCGAACGCGCCACCTATTTCGAGGAGGTGTTTGAAAACTGCATCCGCTGCAACGCCTGCCGCCATTCGTGCCCCCTGTGCTACTGCGCCAAATGCTGCATCGACCAGGAAACCGCCACCCTGTACAACGGCGCCAACACGACCTCCGCTGCTTTCCACGCCCTGATGACCTGGTCGCTTCACCTTGCCGGTCGCTGCGTCGATTGCCGCAACTGCGAAAAGGCCTGCCCCAGCCACCTGCCGCTACACCTGCTGCACAAGCAAAATGAAAGTGTGATCTATGAGAACTTCCAGGAACACCTGGCAGGCGTGATCGCCGATGACCGCGGTGCATTCTACAAATACAGCCTGAAAGATCCCGATGATTTTATCTTGTAACCCGAATCAAAACTTATGAGCTTTTCAACGTTTGTTACCGATACAGCCGGCCTGCAGAAATTCTATGAAGCCATCATGGCCAGTCATGATACTTATGCACCGGTAGAGAAATTCGGCAAATTTGATTTTAAAAAGGTGACCTCACCCGCTGAATGCGATCCTGCCTCACCCATCGCGAAGACCCAGAGTATCAAGCCACTTTTCTTCCCGAGGTCGGCCAAGGTGATGAAATATGTTGCCACCAGCGCCGGCACCGATGTGGGCGAAACGGATGAAGACCCCCTGGCCGGGAAAAGGGTCATCCTGGGGGTGAAACATTGCGACGCCCGCAGCCTGCAGGTGCTCGACAAGGTCTATAACTGGGACTACATCGATACCGATTACCAGAAACGGCGCATGAATACCGTGCTCGTTTCAACCCGTTGCGACAAGGCCGACACCCATTGTTTCTGCACCTCGCTCGACTACGATGTTGAAAACCTCGACGCCCTCGATGTGCTGGTGGTGAACGGCGAAGCAGGAAAGGTATTCCTGAAGGCACGGACCGAAAAGGGGGAGGCGTTTCTCAAGGAAATGAATATCGAACAAAGAACAACGAATGGTGAATTTCGAAGTGCTGCTGATGAGGCGGAGACCGAAATGAAAAAACAATACGAATCCTTTGCCGGCTCGTTCAGGCTGAAAATGGATTACAAGGAGGTGAATGCAAGGCTTTCAAAGATCTTCGACACCCCCGAATTTGAAAACGTTTCGGGAAACTGCGTCAGCTGCAATACCTGTGCTTTTGTATGTCCGTCGTGCCATTGCTTCAAAATTTCCGACGAAAAGATCAGGGATACCGGGGTGCGGTACAAGAGTTACGACTCCTGCAACAACGGCTATTTCACCCTCATGGCCGGCGGGCACAACCCGCGCCCGGCCAAGTACCGCCGCTGGCGGCAGCGTGCCATGCACAAATTCGTTTACTACAAGGAGCGCTTTGGCGAAAACCTCTGCGTGGGTTGCGGCAAATGCACCATCTCCTGCCCGGTGAACATAAGCATATTCGAAGTCGTAAACCAGGTGAGCATTGGAGCTGAATGAAAGCAATGCAAGCAATGCAAACAATGCAAACAATGCAAACAATGCAAACAATGCAAACAATTTCAATATTTCGCTACCTCGCAATTTAACAACATAGTTTAAACGTATATGGAAAAGTTACTGGTGCCAACGATCTGCAAAGTTGACAAAGTCATAGAGGAAACACCCGATATCCGCACATACCGCCTGAAATTCAGGGACGAGGGGCTGATGGATACTTTCACCTTCCTGCCAGGGCAGTTTGTGGAGTTCTCCCTGCTTGGGTCGGGCGAATGCACCTTTTGCATTGCCTCATCGGCCACCCGTAAGGGCTATTTCGACTGCTCCATCAAAAAAGCAGGCGTGGTAACAGCCGACATTCACAACAGCCTCGAGGAAGGCGACGAAGTTGGTATCCGTGGCCCGTTCGGGAACTGGTTCCCGCTCGACGACCTCAAGGGCAAAAACCTGCTATTCGTGGGCGGCGGCATCGGCCTGGCGCCCCTGCGCTCGCTGATCCAGTACTGCATCGACAACCGCGCCGATTACAAGGATTTTACCATCCTCTACGGTGCCCGCACCTCGTCCGACCTCTGTTATAAGGAGGAGATAAAGGAATGGCAGGACAACAAGAGCCTGAAGATTTTTCTTACCATCGACAAGCCTGAAGATACCTGGAAAGACAATGTAGGCGTTGTGCCGAAGATCCTCGAAGAGGTGGTGAAGCCCGTGATCGAAAACACCAAGGTGATCACCTGCGGTCCGCCGATCATGATCAAATATACCATCCAATCGCTGCTGAAGCTGGGCTTTGCCGACAAGGACATCATCACCACCCTTGAGATGAAGATGCAATGCGGGCTTGGAAAATGCGGCCGGTGCAACATCGGGTCGACCTATGTGTGCAAGGATGGACCCGTGTTTACCAACGAACAGCTGAAATCGTTGCCCGACGAGTTCTAGACATTCATTTTTTATTGGCAGAATTTTTACGAATCCGGGAAATGATTCCTGCCGGGAAGTATTACAATTGACATGTTGTATGTTATAGAAAAGCTTTCTGTAAAATGTATTCTTATGCGGGTCAAGATTCCTCTTTCTTCAATTTTGTGAATGCAATAATCAGAAAGCTTACAATAAAGAACAAGGACAACAACAAGGTGCTGTTCCGCATACTGCCGGTGATTTGTTCTATAATGCCAAAACCGAGCATCCCAATTACGATGGCCAGCTTTTCGGTACTGTCGTAAAAACTAAAATAGGAGGCAGTATCTGTTGTGTTTTGGGGGATCAATTTTGACCAGGTTGAACGTGCCTGAGACTGGATTCCTCCCATAACCAGACCAACCAGTGCCGATAAAACATAGAATTGAATATCGTCATGAACATTATAGGCAGAGAAACAAACAAATATCCAAATTCCAAGCATCCATAACAGGGAGGTCCTGTTTCCAAAACGGGTAGAGACCATCCCAAATACAAAGGCCCCCAGAATCGCTACCAATTGAATTATCAGGATTGTCATGATCAGCATGGTATCGGAGATTCCCAGTTCTGCCTTGCCAAAAAGAGATGCAACAATAATGACGGTTTGAACTCCCATGCTGAAAAAGAAGAAGGAGAGCAGAAACCGGTACATGGTTTTATGTTTTTTGATGTAACCAAATACAACAAAAACCTCATGAAACCCTCTGGTAAAAATGGTTAGATCCCAATGAACCACTTTACGGTCTTCACGCAAATAGTAAAAAGCAATCTGGGAAACGGCCAACCACCAAATTCCCACCTCAATAAACGAAAATCGTATGGCTTCCAAACTGTCGGCAAAACCAAACAACTGATATTTTTGTACCGAAAAAATATTAAAGATCAGCAATATCATGCTGCCGGCATACCCAAATGAGAAGCCTTTGGCGCTGATGCGGTCGTGGCGGTCGGGTGTGGCAATTATTGGCAAAAATGAATTATAATAGACCAGGGAACCGGCAAAGCCTAAAACAGCCAGCATCGGAAGTAAGAGTCCCAACCCGATGTTTTCACCTTTAAAAAAGAACAACCCCATGCAGGCAAAGGACCCGAGCACGGTAAAAGATTGCATGAAACGCTTGCGATATCCGCCCAGGTCGGCAATGCCCGATAACGATAAAGTCATGAGTATGACTAAAAAGTAACCCATTGCAATGGCGTATTCATATAAAACGGTATTCTTCATATTCAAACCCATGAACGTTACCATCTCCGATCCAAAAGCTTTCCGGGTTACCTGCTGATAGAATATCGGGTACAACACGGTATTCACACTTAAAATATAGGCGGAATTCGCGATATCATACGAACACCAGGCATTGATAACCTTCGGTGAATTTATTGGTAAAATGGGTCTTCTCATATCAGTCGGATATTTTACCGGATAAAACTACTGTTTTTTTTTGAATTGAAAAAGACTCACCCACGACATCGGCTTAAGGGATAAGGTGGGAAAAATTTATTCAAATAACCAAAAATTTCTATATTTGGATCATACAAGCAAAATTCTAATGAAAAAACCGAACTCATTCGTGCATATTTTATCGAAGATTTTAGCTTTTAAAATACGGCTTCTGCTTCGTTTCCGGTACAGGATCTCAATCAAAGGATCGGAAATTTTACAAACCAATTCACCGGTACTTTTTTTACCCAACCATCAGGCATTGATCGATCCGGTCATTTTACTAAGCCAGATTTATCGGTTCTCATCCGCAACTCCGGTTGTATCGGAGAAATACTTCAATATCCCTGTTCTAAAATGGTATTTTAAGCGACTGGGAGCAGTCCGGGTCAGCGATCTCGAAACAGGAAGCCGCGATACCCAGGTATTGAAAGTAATCACCCGCTCTGTCATTAAAGGTTTCGGACGCAGGAAAAATATTGTGATCTACCCCAGTGGGCAGATTGCAGGGCAGGGGTATGAGAAAATCTTCAATAAGAAGTCGGCTTATCATATTGTTAAATCGATCCCTGATGGCGTTCAAATTACAGGTGTGCGGATTACCGGCTTATGGGGAAGCATGTGGTCAAAAGCAAAGAGCGGGAAATCGCCGGATTTTTTTACCCAGTTATTGAAAGGAATTTTTTATGTACTGGCAAACCTGTTCTTCTTTCTGCCCAAACGCAATGTCACCATTGAATTCGAAGATATTACTTCCATCGCCAGAGAAAAAGCGATCCTGGGACAGAAACCATTCAATACATTCCTGGAAGATTTTTACAACCTGCGTGGAGAGGAACCGGCACTTTTTCTGAAGCATATTTTCTATTTACCTCAAATGAAAAGAAAGGTAGCTGAAAGGATTTCAGGTTCGGCCGAGGAAGTCAATGACCTGGCCTTGCCGACGGATGCCGGGGCCATTCCTGAAGAGACCTCAGAAAAGGTTAAAGGCATTGTTTCTTCGGTTTTAAATATTGCTCCGGATCAATTATCGCTAAATTCAAACCTGGTATTGGATTTGGGTGCCGACTCTCTCAATATGGTGGAAATTATTTCCGGACTTGAGAATCAGTTTAAAAGTTTTTCCCCACCTGAAATCAATGAAATAAAAACCATTGGCGATTTATGCCTGGTAGTTTCGGGCCAATTCAGTACAAGCGCTGATTTAAAACCCTCCCATCTTGATCCGGCATTATCAAGGGAGGGCTTTATCCATGTTGATGCTGAAAAAAACATTCTCTGGCAATTTCTGGATACTTTCACTACCAATCAAAAGGAGTATTTTGTTTATGATGCTGTGCAGGGGTCAACCAACAGGAAAACATTCCTGCTGAAAGCAGCAGTTGCTTCAGAACTTATTAAAAAGAAGGTGAAAGGCAGGCATGTCGGAATAATGTTGCCGGCACTGCAAAGCACTACCTTACTGATCATTGCCACGTATATGGCCGGAAAAATCCCGGTAATGCTTAACTGGACGGTGGGGAAAAAGGTGCTGGAGCATTGCACGGAAACTGCAGGCGTAGAGGTTATACTTTCGGCCGGCGGCTTTATCAAAAAAATTGAAGAGCTGCTTCCTGAAAGCATCAAATCAAAGCTCCTGTTGTTGGACAATGAAATTCCTCAAATCAGTATTGCCTTAAAAGTAAAAGGATTGATTGTTTCCAGGTTTCCGAAACTATTCCTGAATTACAAGCACATTAACAACACCGCCGTAATCCTGTTTACATCGGGAAGTGAAGCAATGCCCAAAGCTGTTCCGTTAACGCATCAGAATATCACCAGCGATTTGCATGGCACGTTTGAACTGATCAGGATTGAGGATAAAACGATCTTTCTTGGATTTCTTCCGCCGTTTCACAGTTTTGGATTTACTGCATTGTCGGCGCTTCCGCTGATATCCGGGATCAGGGTTGCTTATACGCCAAACCCGACGGATGCCAGGGAAGTATTGAAAATCCTGAAACATACCAGGTCAAATATGCTGATTGGAACGCCTGGCTTTTTAAAGATGCTGATGGCTGCCGGATCTGCCTATTATTTTAAATCCATCCGCTACGTTATCTCCGGAGCTGAAGCGATGCCCCTGGCAATAAAGGAACTTTTTGACAGTCTTACCACGGATGCCAGATTACTGGAAGGCTATGGAATCACTGAATGTGCTCCGATACTTTCCGCAAATCCTGTGGACAGGCAAAAAATGAACAGTGTCGGCAAATTTATACCTGGAGTTGACCACCTGATCATGGACCTCGCGACAGGGAAACAGGTACAGCCAGGTCAGGCAGGAATGATTTATGTGCAAGGGAAAAATGTGTTTCATGGCTACTTAGGTGAAGAAACATTGAATCCTTTTGAAGAAATCAATGGTAAAACCTACTATAAAACCGGGGATCTGGGATACCTGGACCAGGATGGATACCTGTTCATTACCGGCAGACTTAAACGGTTTATTAAAATTGCCGGGGAAATGATCAGCCTTCCGTTTATTGAAAAAATATTGTCGGAAAAGTATGGCGATCAGGAGAAACAGGTTTTGGCAGTGGAAGGGTCCGACAAAACAACGCCTGCGCAGATTGTGCTGTTCACCACACTCCGCATCAACCTCGAAGAGGTAAACGACTATCTTTTAAAAAACGGCGTAGCGCCAATAGCCAGGATAAAACGCATCATTGAATTGGATGAAATTCCGGTTTTGGGAACCGGAAAAACTGATTATAAAGTTTTAAGAAAGATGCTTGAAGCGTAATTCACCCTGTCACTTAACTTTACTTAAAGGTTTGCCGTTATTAACCGACAGTTTACCATTGACGATCTTATAACTGTAGGTTGCAGAGGCTTGTCCTTCAGGCTTCAACGTGTAGGTGTCGTCAGAGGCAACAATAGTCCCTTTATGACTGAATGATACAGCCTTACCACCGATTTTTCCCACTGCCGAGTAGGAATAGGTGTTGTTTTTATTCACCACAAATGTCGCCATCAAAAATTTATCGGCGTCCTGGTATCCTTTCCAGGTACCCACCAAACTGCCTGGCACCGATTTTGGAACAGATCTGGCCGTAACAGCAACAGGTTTTGCACCTGCATTTTCCAGCGCTTTTACAATATCGCTGCTATTTTCATGCGCCCTGCCGGCATAACTCAGTGGCGCGTCACCCACTTTATTTACCGCATTCACGTCGGCACCAGCTTTAATAAGTAAGTTCACAAGTTTTTCGTTCCCTGCTTCCGAAGCCAGCATGAGTGCCGTTTCACCAGCGGTATTGGCCAAATTCACATTGGCCCCGCTTTTAATTAAAAGATCACAATTGTCTAACGCGGCTTTCCAGCCTTCGCTCGTACCAAGTTTTGCGGCACACATGATGGCAGTCATGTCCTGTGCATGCAAAACATTCGGATTTGCACCCAATTCCAGCAATTTACTGATGGTTTTCAACCGGATTTTTTTATCGAGCGGACTGAACATCATGGCTAACCTGGCCAATGGTCCCGCCCAGGGCGATTCTTTTGATACTTCATTAATATCCGCACCACTCTTCACCAGCAGCTCCAGCATTTCCAGGTGATAGCCCACCGCGGCATAACTAACCGCATTGAAAAACACTGAATTGTATCCATTCAGTCTGGCTTTCTGTTCGATCAGGTATTTTGCGGCATCCAAACTGTTGTGCTGGGCTGCAATTTGTATGGCATTAAATCCCTGGGAGGATGAATGGTTAATATTTTCGCCATGTTTAAGCAAAAATTTTATTGCCTCTACATTGTTAAATAACGCGGCGTCATTGATTGCCGGTACATCGGCCGCGGTTCGTGGCTTACCCAGGTGAGTCACATCCACCTTGTACTTTGTAACAAAATATTCAGCCCATTTGAGATCTTTCGCTTTTTCCATTGCCGAATTTAACGGCATCGCACTCGAAGGAGTAGGACCGTATTTATTGGCTCCATATTTCATGATAATATCCAAAACAGCATAGCTGTCATGTTCTATTGTTTTGGGAATCATCCCATCTGATACCTCATCAGAAGGAACGCCTTCAACCAGTGCACCCCGTTTTAAAATTGCTTCAACACCTTCAGCATGCTGCGCTTCAACAAGGTCCAGATAACCGGTGCGATCAAATTTTCCCATGTAATTCACGTTTAATTTGGGACCGGCATTTTTTAATATAGCCATTTGAACTGCTTTTGTCCCCTCGCTTGGATGACCTCCCCAGGTCGCTATGATCAAGGCATCGAACTTGTTATTAAGTTCGCTGTGATAATTGATGTCCACCCCCATTTTGATGAGCCGGACAACATTATCCAGGCTCTCATAAGAATCGTTGGACATAAGTAACGCAATCAACGGTGTTGTAGCAAATTCATCTCCATCATTAGGTTCCAGTATTGTTACAGTCTTTACATTAATTTTAGGCGCATCGAGTAATATCTTTACGATGTTGTTATTGCCCTTCCAGCATGCATAATTCAACAAGGAAGTACCTTCATAAACCTCATTTACATTTGCACCACCATCTATTAATGCTTTAAACTTATTAACATCGTGTTTCTCCACCGCGACGAATGTTAATGGCCTATTTCCTGCTGATTGGGCCGATGTTGCAATGGATAAAAGTGATACACAGAAGATCACGATGAATTTGTTAACGTTTTTCATAGTTCGGGTTATAGTTATAGGGCGCTTTGACAATCCAGGCGGGTAAAATTACTGGAACTATGTTAACGGACAACATGGAATGAAATAAAAGAGAAAAATAGCTGGCATTTTTCAGGCATGGCCGACCCCGGCTGTTCAACAGGATGGGGGGGATAACCTGAAAGAGGTTGCCTTTACGGGGATACGACGGATGGGGTTGGAAAATAGCAGTTATAATGAAAAGATATTTACCTTTACGATAGAATTATGAAAAAACCAGGCAACATACAGGAAACTGACAACCTTCGCCAAAAAGCAGAAGCGCGGTTGAAAGGGCAAGTATCATTGCGCGGTTCTCCGCTTTCTCAGCTCGAAGCGCTGAAGCTCATTCACGAACTTGAGGTCCACCAGGTAGAACTGGAAATGCAGAACCAGGAATTGACCCTGGCCAGGATCCAGGCCGAAGCTGCAACGCAAAAAGCCAAGATCCTCTATGATTCTGCCCCTTCCGGATATTTTACACTCGCAAGGGATGGCACCATGATTGAACTTAATCCCGCCGGGGCATCTCTGTTTATGAAAGAACGGCTTGAATTGATAAACAAACGGTTTGGCGTATTTCTTCCCAACGAATCCAGACCGGTGTTTAATAATTTTCTGGAAACAGTCTTCAACAGCAGCATTCAGCAGCGTTGTGAAATCCTGCTTTTCTCAGATGGCCATGCATCAACCTATGTTTATCTTACCGGCATCGCATCTGGGGGCCATGAATACTGCCGGCTGACCGCAGTTGATATCACCGCACGAAAGGTCGCAGAGGAAAAGTTGTCTGAATCAGAACAGCATTACAGGTCACTCTTTAATTCCATCGACGAGGGTTTTTGCATCATCGAAATGATTTTCGATGAAAATGAAAAACCGGTTGATATAAATTTACTGGACGTGAATCCTGCATTTCAAAAACAGACCGGACTTACCTATACGAAAGGTAAGAACATGAGGCATCTTATCCCGGGAATTGAGGAGTATTGGTTTGAAATTTATGGAAAAGTTGCTTTGGCAGGAGAACCTGTACGTTTTACAAATCATGCCGAATCAGTGCAACGCTGGTACGATGTTTATGCGTTTCGTTTTGGGTTGCCCTCAGGCAGGCAGGTTGGCATTCTGTTCAATGACATCACCTTACGTAAATGCAGTGAGGAGGAAATTAAAAGATCAAAAGAACAATTAACACAACTATTCAAGCATCTTAACGAGGTGAAGGAAGAAGAACGGACAAGCATTGCCCGTGAAATCCATGATGACCTGGGCCAATCCCTGGCAGGTCTCAAACTGGAGTTGATTGGAATGAAAGAGGATATGATGAACCATGCAGCTACGAAGTTCAAAGTTGATAATGCAATTTCATTGGTTGGCGCTACCATAAAAAAAGTGCAAAAATTATCTGCACAGTTAAGACCACAAATGCTCGACGAACTGGGCCTGGCCTCAGCCATTGAATGGCAGGTGAACGAGTCTAAAAAGCGAACAGGTGTAAAAAGCACGCTTGATCTGGAAGAAATTGAAGATATTCCTGATTTTATTGCAATTTCGATGTTCCGGATCTTCCAGGCATCATTGACAAACATCATGCTTCATTCCAAAGCCAGGTCAATCAAAGTAAAATTGAGCAAAAAAGACGAAATGCTACAACTCTCGGTAAAAGATGATGGCATCGGGATCTCAAAAAAACAACTTGAGTCAAAAAGCGCTTACGGGATTATGGGAATGCGCGAAAGAGCAAATCAAATTAACGGGATTTTCGAAATCCGCACAAAGTTAAATGAAGGAACTGAAATAACAGTCATTGTACCATTGAGATAAAATGAAAATTCTGATTGCCGACGATCACGCTATAGTGCGGGAAGGGCTTAAACATATTTTATTAAAGCTTCCGGATGATTTGCTAATTGAAGAAACCTCCAATGGAAACGAGGCCCTGGCTTTCATTGAAAGGGAAGATTACGATTTTGTTATCCTTGACATTTCTCTTCCCGGGATGTCGGGGCTGGAGATTCTTAAAAAGTTGAAAATTCAAAATAATAAGACCCCCATTTTAATACTATCAATGCATCCCGAGGAGCAGTTTGCCATTCGTGCATTAAAATCCGGGGCAATGGGATATGTCACAAAAGACAGGGCCGGGGAAGACCTGCTTGAGGCAATAATGAAAATATCCCGTGGCAGGAAGTACGTCTCCCCGGAACTTGCAGAATATCTCGCATCCAGCCTGAATGTCAGGTCGGAGGATGTTCCACACCAAAAGCTGTCTGAACGTGAATTCGAGATTATGGTTCTTCTGGCAAAGGGAATATCTGCAAAAGAGATAGCCGAAGCGCTTTTCATCAGCGAGAAAACGGTTGGCACTCACCGGTTCCGGATCATGGAGAAAATGGGAATGAAGAAAAATACAGATCTTACATTCTATGCCATCAATCATAAGCTGATCGATCTATTCTGAGTTGGCTCCACGTCAACTAACCGGGCTGCACCCCCGCACAAACTCCGGATCCTCTGTTTATAACTCTTTTCTGTAAGGATTCTACTGACAATCATTTAAGTGTTTTCTGCACAGTAAAATCAATTTATTGCTGATATCCGGTTTGGATGTTAACATGTAATTTAATGCGCGTAAAAATTCTTCATAAAAACAGGGGGAAAAGATGACTTTGATCATAGCCGATGATTCGGTTGACTTCCGTGAACGGATAAGGAACCTGGCACTGAAACATGAAAATCTGCAGATAGCCGGTGAATCGGCAAACGGGGCTGAAGCTTTGCAGCTCATCAATCAAACTGACCCTGATATGATCATCCTCGATATCAGGATGCCCGTTATGAATGGAATACAGTTAATGAAAAAGCTGAAAGAGCAGGGTAATAAGGCAATTGTGTGCATTCTGACCAGCTACGACTATCCTCAGTATAAAAGGAAATGCATGGAATTAGGCGCCAGGTACTTCTTCAACAAATGGGATGATTTTAAGAAAATCGATTCTGCCATTGAATCGGTTAAAAAAAAGGTTGAAGGCAGGAGGGAAACCTGCGAAATTTTAAGAGAACGGGCAGATAAAACAGCAGCTTATTTAGAAACAGAACAAACGCCGTAAGACAGATATCATGCAAAATGCAAATGAACAAAACAGGGTCAAACCCTTCCCTAAAACACCTACCGGTATCTATGGATTGGATGAAATCACCGGTGGAGGATTGCCCAAAGGCCGACCAACCCTGGTATGCGGAAACGCAGGTTGCGGTAAGACCCTGCTCGCCATGGAATTTCTCGTTCGGGGTGCGACGCGGTACAACGAACCCGGGGTTTACATGGCCTTTGAGGAAACCGAGCAGGAACTAACGGCCAATGTCGCTTCGCTCGGCTTCGACCTGGACAAGCTGGTGGATGAGAAAAAGATCATATTTGACCATGTCCATGTCGAGCGGAGCGAGATCGAGGAGACCGGCGAATATGACCTCGAAGGGTTGTTCATACGGCTCAACTATGCCATCGAAAGCATCGGGGCGAAGCGGGTCGTTCTCGACACTGTTGAATCCCTTTTCTCAGGGCTCCCGAATGTACTTATCCTCCGTGCCGAACTTCGCCGGATGTTCCGCTGGCTTAAGGAGAAGGGAGTTACCGCGATCATCACGGGAGAGCGGGAAAATGAGGCGCTTTCACACCATGGGATGGAGGAATATGTTTCCGACTGTGTGATCCGCCTCGATCACCGTGTTTCAGAGCAAACTTCCACCCGGCGGATGAGGATCGTTAAATACTGCGGTTCATCGCATGGCACCGCTGCTGGCGCGTGATATCGAGATCGGCGGAGAGCGTAACCGGGGATTATATATTCTTAAATCACGCGGCATGGCTCATTCAAACCAGATCCGCGAATTCAGGTGGACCGATCATAGCATTGAATTACTCGATGTTTATGTGGGGCCGGGCGGTGTTCTTACAGGTTCGGCAAGGATTACTCAGGAGGCAAAGGAAAATGAAGAACATCTGATGCTGAAGGAGGAAACGGAACGTAAAAAACTCGAGCTGGAACGCAAACGGAAAGCCCTCAAAGCGCAGATAGCCTTATTACAGGTTGAATTCGAAGCCGGGGAGGCGGAGACGCGGAAACTAATAAAAAACAGTGAAGAGCGAACCCTGCGACTGTCGCTGGAACAGCGCGACATAGCCCTAAGCAGGAAAGCTGACTCCTGGGTATAATCAACAATTAGTGATAACTTATCGAAAGAGAAACCAGCTATGAAAGCCAATAAGCAGAAACCGGCAACTGGCGGGCCTATAGAGGTACCACAATCTGTTGTGACCGAAAAATGGGTGTTGCGCCTATACGTAGCCGGACAAACCCCCAAATCGATCACGGCCTTTAAAAACCTTACCCTGATCTGCGATGAGCTGCTCGGGGGAGATTATACGATAGAGGTCATCGACCTGATCCTGAACCCAAAACTGAGCCGCGATGACCAGATCCTTGCCGTGCCGACCCTGGTTCGGAAATTACCCGTACCCGTGAGAAAAATCATAGGGGATCTCTCAAACCGGGAACATGTGCTTGTTGGCCTTGACCTGATGCCGCGAACCGTTTAACACGAAAGAAAAATCAACATGGGAAAATCTAAAAGCCAGGTCAGCCCCTCTACAAAAGAGTTTGAGGCGGCAATTAACAAGGCCAACGATGAAAGCTACCTGTTGCGCTTGTATGTGGCCGGTTCGACTCCCAGGTCATTACGCGCCATTTCCAGGATAAAAACGATTTGCGAGGAGTACCTTTTCGGGCAATATGTTCTTGAAGTGATTGACCTGTACCAGAATCCCGACCTTGCAAAAGGCGACCAGATCATGGCTGTCCCGACGCTCATCAAGGAACTCCCCTCCCCGTTGCGGCGTGTGATCGGTGATATGTCAAGCACGGAACGGTTGTTAATCGGACTTGATATAAAACCAATGAAAAAAAAGTAAGGCAAACCAAACCGCAATTGACAGTTACCAGATGAAAAGTAAAGAGATACCTGCTGAAGTTAACCTCCTGCGCCTTGAGAATGAGGAGCTGCGTTCACGCCTGGATGAGGTGACGGAAACGATGAATGCAATCCGCAACGGAGATGTTGATGCCATCATCGTTTCCGGTCCCGGAGGGGAACAGGTGTTTTCGCTTAGGTCTGCCGAAACTCCCTACCGTATCATTGTTGAAGAAATGAACGAGGGAGCAGTATCCCTTGCCAAAGATGGCACGGTTCTTTACTGTAACAGATGCTGTGCAAATACCCTTGTTGCACCGCCGGAACAAATTGCGGGTTCTGCCTTTCTCTCTTTTGTTGAACAAAGGGATAAACAGGTCTTCCTGAAGTTACTGGGCACCGGCGCCGGGAAGAAATGCAACGGGGTTGTTTCCTGCAGGTCAGGTGAAGGCGATCCCCTGCACTTAATGCTGTCGTTATGCCCGATGCCCTCTTCATCCGACGGAGATGTTTTAATGATCTTTTCCGATGTCACCAGGTTAAAAGAAATGGAAGCTTCCCTGCGGCAGTCACGTGACGAACTTGAGCACCGGGTTGACGAAAGGACGGCAGAATTAAGAAAAATCAATGCGCTACTCACCAATGAAATCACGGAACGTAAACAGGCGGAAGCATCCCTGAAAATAAGCAAGGCACAATACAAAAATCTTTTTGAGAATTCGCTGGTAGGGATTACGGTTGTTGACCGTGAGGGGATTTTGCAGATGATCAATCCAACGGCTGTGAAGAAATTCGGTCTGTCACAGGATGAGGTGGAGGGGAAATCGATATTTGACCTGATCCCGTATGATTCAGCCAAAAAATACATCGGGTTGAACCGGTCTTTAATGGACACAGGTGGTCAGCGTGTATACGAGGATTCGTTTTTGATAAATGGAGAGCACAGGACATTTCTCATATTTGACAAGGCTCTTGGTAATAAAGACGGGGGGGGTGATGCCATCCAGAGCACCTCGATTGACATAACCGTCCGCAAACTTGCCCAGGAAAAACTGATTAAAAGCGAAAGCAATCTTTTAAAAGCTGAACGTATAGGAAATACAGGGAGTTGGGAATATAATGTCGCTACAGGCACAGCTTTATGGTCGAATAATATGTTCCGGATATTCGATGTTGATCCGGAGATGCCAACAGAGTTGGTTTTCAAATATTTTGTCGAAAATTTAGTTCATCCAGCTGATCGTGAACATATCCTTTCCGTTTTTGCAGATGCATTAAAAGGAATCCGGCCTTATGATCTTGAATACCGGGTAATCAGGAAAGAGGGCAGTGTCAGAATTATTCATGCGCTTGCAGAAATTGTTTGCGATGAACATGGCAAACCAACACGCATGATCGGCAGAGTTGAAGATATCACCGAACGCAAGCGACTTGAAAATGTACATAATTTCCTGGTCACCAACGGCTATCCGGGCTCAGGTGAAAACTTCTTTGAATCCCTTGCGAAATACCTGTCTGAAATCCTGGGCGCCGAATACATCTGCATCGATAAACTTCAAGGCGACAGACTGACAGCTCACACGATTGCAGTTTATAACGAGGGTAAATTTGAACCCAATGGTTCCTATGCATTGAAACAAACCCCCTGTGGTGAGGTGATCGGTAAAAACATTTGCTTTTTTCCTGAAAATGTATGCCGGCTGTTTCCCAATGATGAAGCTCTCCGGGAATTAAAGGCTCAAAGTTACATTGGAACTACCCTGTGGAGTTTTGACGGGAAGCCGATCGGCCTCATTGCCGTTATCAGTCAAAAACCGATGAATAACACTGTTTTTGCTGAAGATGTTTTGAAATTAGTGGCTATTCGCGCTGCCGGTGAGTTAGAACGGACCCTCATGGAGGAAGACTTGAGGCTTGCCAAAGAAAAAGCCGAAGAAAACCTGGCCATGCTGAAAATGGCCCAGAAGGTAAGCAATTCAGGAACATACGACTGGGATATCCTGAACAACACTTTTTACTGGTCAGATGAATTCCTGCATTTGTTTGGCCTGCCGAAAAATACAATTGCCGGCTTTGCAACCTGGAAGAATATTATGCATCCTGACGATTTTGAGATTGCTACCGGGAGAATCAGGGAAACACTGAATAACCATACTGAACTACTGAGTGACTACCGGATTATATTTCCCGGAAATGGAATCAAATGGATAAGGTCAACAGGCCATACAACATATGTTAATGACAAACCGGTAAGAATGATCGGAATGTGTATGGATATTACCTATCATAAAACCGTCGAACAGGAATTAGTTTATGCCAAAAATAAAGCCGAAGAAAGCGACAGGCTGAAATCTGCTTTCCTTGCCAATATGAGTCATGAAATAAGAACCCCGATGAATGGAATCCTTGGCTTTGCCGAGCTGCTGAAAGAGACTGACCTTAAAAACGAAGAGCAAAAAAAGTATATCCGGATCATTGAAAAAAGCGGTAACCGCTTGCTTAATACGATCAATGATATCATTGATATATCGAAAATTGAATCGGGACAAATGGAAATTTCCGTTTCAAGTATGAATATCAACGAAGTCAATGAAACATTTTATGACTTCTTTAAACCTGATTCTGAAAAGAAGGGTTTACAGTTTGTCTGCAGCAATTCACTCCCGTCAAGTGAGGCCGAAATTCTAACTGATAAACATATGCTGGAAGGCATTCTCACCAACCTCATCAAAAATGCTTTTAAATTCACCGATAAGGGCATTGTTGAATTTGGGTATACCCTCACAGAGGCGACCAGCGAGCCGGTTTTGAACGCCCCCGGGGAGCCATTTCTCCGGTTTTTTGTAAAAGATACAGGGTCCGGGATTCCGGGTGACAAACTGGATGTTATTTTTGAACGTTTTATCCAGGCTGATATTTTCGATAGTAAAGCCCTGCAAGGGACTGGGCTGGGCCTGGCAATTTCCAAAGCGTATGTTGAGATGCTGGGCGGAAAGATCTGGGTGGAAAGCAAGGAAGGAGAAGGCTCCGTATTTTATTTCACGATACCTTACAAAACCAGGAGACTTCCACTAAGCAGCATGAACAAGGAAAATTTACCAGAAGGTTTATGCCTGAAAATCAAAAAGCTTAAAATATTGATTGCAGATGACGATGAAACGTCGGATTTGCTGGTTACCGAAATAATTAATGAAAAAATTAATGACATCATGCATGTCGGCACGGGAGATTATGCAGTAGATTATTGCCGTAAAAATCCTGGGCTGGATTTGGTCCTGATGGATGTGAAAATGCCCGGGATGAACGGGTATGAAGCCACCCACCGGATCCGCCAGTTTAACAAGGATGTGGTCATCATTGCCCAGACAGCTTACGGGCTTTCAGGCGACCGGGAAAAGGCGATTGCATCCGGCTGTAATGATTATATCGCGAAGCCAATAAACAAAGATGAACTGCTGCGCATAATTCAACAATATTTCAGTCTGACTTAATTGCCTGGCGGATAATCAGTTCCTCCATTTTACGGATATTGAAAAATAGTTATAAATTTATCGCAAATTTAAAACTACTTCCTATGAACGTTTCAACAATCAATTATATGGCAGTTGCTGCAGCGGCGATTGCCTTCTGGGCTCTCGGAGCCTTGTGGTACAGCCCGGTTTTATTTTCAAAGCAATGGATGAAAGAGCTTGGATTCACCGGGGATCCTGCAAAAAAACCGAATATGGTGCTGATCTTCGGGCTCAGTTTCCTGCTGATGTTTATCATGGTGCTCGGGATTGCATTCATCCTTTCAGGTTATCCACCTGAAAAAGTAACATGGGTGTCGGGTTTATGTCTAGGGACCCTCTCGGCGGTATGTTTTACCATGACAGCCATCGGGATTAATTACCTTTACCAGATGAGGTCGCTCACCCTTTGGCTCATCGACGCGGTCTATATGTTTCTCGGGTTGGGCATTGCCGGTATCATACTGGGAGCCTGGAGATAATATGAAAACCAAAAACCGTTCTTCAAATACCGAGCGCTGGATGGCACGGATCCTCGAGATGGGCGCCCTGATTGCATAAAACGAATCATCTGACCAACTGCCGCCGGTTTTGGTTGACCACCCTACTCTCTTCAATATCAATCGCGTGATGTGGTCAGGTTGCACCGGCCAGGACTGGTTAAGGCAAGCGTTTTTTCCAGATTAGAGGGATTTTATTCCACTAAAAGCATTTTTTCACAGAGAAGCCTCTGGTTATGATTGGATAACTTCTAATGCCTATACAGCGTACCCTTTGGGGTATACTTTATAATAATTTTATGAAAATATACCCGAAAGGGGGTATTCAATTAACATTTCATTATCTTTGTACCCTAAAGGGTATATCCATGGATCTAAAGACTTTCATCAAAGAAAAAAGAAAACTTGCGAACTTGACCCAGCCGGAGATTGCTGAGAAGGCAGGTGTGGGTCTTCGCTTTATCAGGGAAATGGAACAGGGAAAGGTTACTTTACGAATGGACAAAGTCAACCAGGTCTTGAAGCTTTTTGGGTTTGAGCTTGGCCCTGTCGAGATGAGAAGGGAAGAGTTTACAATGAACAATAAACAATGAGCCATAAAGAATCATAGATAAAAATGAGAAAGGCCGAAATAAAAGTTCACAAACAGACAGCAGGGTGGCTGTCGCAGGATGAAAACGGGTATCATTTCTTGTACGATCCGGCCTACCTGGTATTAAAAGAGGCAGAACCAGTAAGTCTTACGCTTCCGCTGCAGGCCGCACCATTTGACAGCAACGTACTCTTCCCGTTCTTCGATGGCCTGATTCCGGAAGGATGGCTGCTCGAAATTGCCGAAAGGAATTGGAAATTAAATGCCAGGGACCGGATGGGGCTTCTGCTGACCTGCTGCAAAGATTGCATCGGGGCAATAAGTGTAATCGAGGTAAAAGAGGAGGATCAGTGATGAAACGATGCTTATTTTGCTACCAACCATTACGCGGGAATGAAATCGATTTTCATCCATCCTGTAGCAGGAAGATCTTTGATCAGCCCATTCCTCCGGAGTTACCTTATATGGAAGCGCAGATGGCCGAACTGGCATTGAAGGTTGTTCAAACAATGGTAACCGTCACCGGTGTTCAGGCTAAATTATCCCTTCACCTGGAATCACCTGAAGGAAAAAGGGCACCAAAAAGATTCACCATCGTCGGTCTTTGGGGAGGATATATTTTAAAACCACCCACGGCTCATTACAAGCAATTGCCTGAAGTGGAAGACCTGACCATGCATTTAGCGCAGATAGCAAAAATTGATGTTGTACCTCATTGCCTGGTCAAGCTCCTGGATGGAGACCTGGCATACATCACAAAAAGAATTGACCGGAATAAGAAAAACAAACTGCACATGGAAGATATGTGCCAGCTTACCGAGCGATTAACAGAAGACAAGTACCATGGTTCTTACGAACAAATCGCAAAAGCCATCGTGAAATACTCTTCGAACCCTGGCCTTGATGTCGTAAATTTCTTTGAACAGGTGTTATTCTCTTTTCTGACAGGCAATGCCGATATGCACTTAAAGAATTTCTCCCTGATCCTAAAGCCTGGCGTCGGGAATGTTCTTGCCCCTGCTTATGATCTTGTTGCAACCGCCCTTGTAAATCCGGCAGACAAAGAAGATCTCGCCCTGACCCTGAACGGGAAAAAGAAAAAAATAAACCGGAACGATTTCATAGCTGCTTTCCGGACGCTGAATCTCGACCCTAAGCAGCAGGAAAATATTTTCAGGAAAATGATAAGTGCAAAAGCCGGGTGGATGGATTTTATCGGGATCAGTTTTTTAAGTGATGACTTTAAAGAGCTATTGAGTAAAATTATCGAGGAACGGTTCAGCAGGATTATCTGAAATTCTCTGGCGAAAAAGCAAGCAAAGGAATAATAGCTAAAGATTCCTGTTAAATAATTGGAAACACCGATGGTACCATGAATATTCCCTTAGATCAGTTCGAACAGATTATCGATGAAACCATCCTGAAAAGAGGGTTAAATTATTTCAGGCAGGGACTAGTGGAAGAACCCGAAGAATTATCGCACGGGTGCTTTGAAGCTATCGTACAAGGATCTGAACCCTACCGGGTGACAGTCACTGTTCAGGACAGGAAAGTGACAGACTACTCCTGTAACTGTCCCTACGATATGGGGCCAGTTTGCAAGCATATTGTCGCGCTTTTATTTGCCTTGCAGGAAGAGTCGCTGGGAATTCAAAAAAAGCTGAGGAAAAACACCTCGTCTCCGTTATCAGCAAAGAAAGGGAGTATAAAAGGTCGAAAAACTGTCCGGGAGCAAGTCGACGAGATATTGACTCATTTGTCGTCTGAACTCCAGGCAGATTTTATTCGAGAACAATGTCTCCGTGATCCCGCGTTCCGGAGGCTTTTTATAGCGCAATTCACCCGCCACCTGGAGGGGGAATCAAAGGCGGTTTACGCACAACAGGTCAGGGCGATCCTTCATTCAGCCAAAGGCCGTGGGGGCTTTATCGAATGGAACAGGACCGCTTCGGTGGGTAGAGCTGTGAATGACTTGCTTGGAAATGCCGGAAAAAACCTCGAAAAGAGGAATTACCAGACAGCCCTGCTGATCTCATGTGCTGTGCTGGAAGAGATGGTCAAGGCCCTGCAGTTTGCCGATGACAGCGACGGAGACATTGGCAGCAACATTGAAGAGGCCATGGAGATCATTTACCAGGCTTCAACGGAAAAACTTCCGGAAGATAACCGGAAGTGGTTGTTCGAATATGCCGTGACGGCCGTTAAAAAGAGGTTGTTTGCGGGATGGGACTGGGACCTGGATATCATGTTTCTTGCAGGAGAACTGGCACAGGGAGAAAAAGAGTCCTCAATCCTTTTGGAATTGATAGAATCCGTGCCCTTCTCCGAATACCAGGAAGAACGTATCCAGGAGATCATGTCGACTATTCTCAGGAAAAGCGGGCGAACTACGGAAGCTGAAGAGTTTGAATCCAGTCATTTCAAAAACCCCGCCTTCAGAGAACAGGCAATTAAAAGGGCCATGGATAATGGCAATCTGGAAAAGGCAAAAGAGATCGCACAAGAAGGGATTCAGCAGGATCAGAAAGACAAACCGGGACTGGCGGACAACTGGGTAGACTGGCTATTAAAGATCGCCCTGAAGCGAAAGGACCAGAAAGAAGTTATTGCCCGGGCCCGCTATCTTTTAGTCCAGCCCAATCGTGATCACAGCCATTATTATAAGATCCTGAAATCGCAGGTGGATGCAAATGAATGGTCATCTTTTATTGATGATTTGATAAAGCAACTTTCTGACGGGGGAAGATGGAGTGACTCCCATTTTTTGGCTTGGATCTGTATAGAGGAAGAACGGTGGAATACATTACTGGAAGTCTGCGGAAGGCATTTCACACTTCAAGGGGTTGCTGAATATGAAAAGTATCTTGCAAACCGGTACCCCGAAGAACTCGCCGCAATTTATACACACGGGATCCTGGAGCTGTTGGAGCGCAATACCGGCAGGAACCATTACCAGGAGGGTACCCGGTTTATCCGGAGAATGAAAAAGCTCGGTACAGCAGCACAGGCCGATGATCTGATAAAGCAATTGCAGCAAAAGTATCCATTGCGAAGGGCACTGATGGAAGAGTTGGAAAGAATTTGAAACCATACTTTCATTCATAATAATGTATAATATTTTCATTTTTAGGAACCAATTATGTCATTCAGTATGCATTTTCTGGAACATAAGGTTGAAAAAAAGCTGGTTGGCTGGAAAAATAGTTCATCTGGTTTGCCATTGATTTTTAGTGAAAGCTTGTCCACTTGGTCAGCTGATAAGTTTTTAAGCGCGAAAGGTATCACATTGTGACCCGTTTCGCGCCCGATCACTTTGAAAGAAAAATGCAGCACAACTATTGACCAGAAGAAATTATCAATTCCCCCACCCCTAAGGTTCACTGAAATCTTGAATTATTTTTTCGTTCTGCTTTCTTTTGGCAGGTCGATATTATGAACTAGTTTCAGAAACCATTTCCAGTCACTGTGGAAGAAACTGTGGAGATAATTGTATAGAAACGTCAGTGAAAACGTCGGAGAAAAGTAGGAGAAATCGTCAGAGAAAATAGTTTAAATAGACAAATGCTGGGTCGGTGTTCAACCCCGGGATTTTAATACGTGGGTAATGTTTTCAAAATTTTACCCTTGTTTCAGTTTCTTGGGCAAGCCGTGCCCATGTTTTTTACAAAATCAAGAATGATCCAAGTGGAATTATTTCTTTCTGTTCGTTTTTATCATGTTCACGTACACGTGAACGGTATAACATAATGAACAATAGTTCTAATTTCAAGACTAAAAAACTCATCTAGAACTAATAAATACTGACGTTTCAGAATTTACTCAATACATTGAGTAAATTATCTCAGTAGGGAGCAACAAGAGATTCGCGATTCGCATACACCTAAATTTCACTTTCAGTCTTGATCTCCAGAATCCTCTTCAATGCATCATTTGCGTAATTGAATCTGAAACACCAATCTTCGTAATACGTTCTTAATTTTGGTTCTATATAACGTTCTAAATCAGATTCATATTTAAATAAAGCGTATGTTTTCCCTTGATGTAGATTGATGAATACTGATAAATCAAACTGTTTATAATCTTGCATCAGAGTTTCTATTTCATTTTTGGCGAGTTGTTCTATTGCAGGAGAGTAGGGTTTTGAATTTATATTCCTGAGCTCATCAGGTATTTTATAATGCAAACTCTTCTTAGCTCCGGTTGAAAGATTGATACTGGTTACACGGATCCTAAATTTTGACTGATCCGCTAAAAGGTCCGCATACTCCTTAAGGTTGATATTCCGCTCTTTCAACTCCTGGCTAAGTGCTATTAAATCTTTTTTGTTTAAATACAATTTATTCATATGTCTGAAATAATTTTTGAAGCCGAATTGTTCAATAATAAATTTCCCAGGATACGCCCACGGAACATTTTTGATCACTGTATTTATATTGTCACTTGAAATCCATTCTCCCCGTTCAATAGACATTTTTCGAAATTCCTTGGCAGCTTTGGCAATCGCTTCTTTTGAGAACTTCTCGCTGGCGGGTAATTCAGCGGTTCCGATCAATTCTGAAAGCAACTGGCGAATTTGCTTTAGCTCATTTAAAATCTTGTCTTCCATATCAATATTGTTTGAGATTTTATTTGTTACTTCCTAACAATTCAAGTAAATGCTCTTCCCCTGTTTTGTGCCTGGTCTTTTCAATCCATTCATCAATTTCTTGTTTCTTAAAATAAACTCTCCCGCCAAGTTTATAATAGGGGATTTTATTTGACCTAAGACTAGTCACCGCCCCTACTGATATGCCAAGGTGCTGGGCAAGCTGCTTGGATGTTATCCAGGTGGGAGAAGATACAGATGGATTGTCAATTCTTTGAATCAGACCTTCAAGTTTTTCTTCAATAATTGCCAATCTGCTTTCGATTAATTCAAAAGGATTTTCCATAAAGTCTGGGATTAAAATTTATTCATAAAAATAAACAAAAGCGGAGATACAGTGAACCCATGTAATTTGAATTTTTATCAGACTGCTTGAAAAAACCAAAGAGATTGTAATGTATATTTGGGGGTCCTATCGGAAATTTAACATTTCTAGCACGCTTTTGAAAAACAGAATCCACATAAGCTGATCTTCCCTTGGAAATTCTTTCGAAATACCTATACGCATTTAAAAAGCTACACATTGACCGGGCACATGGTATTGCTCCGCACAAACCGATTCTGCTGCTGTCCGTATTACAATCGTTTCAAAACAATCAGATTTTAGATCAAAGGATTTATCTGACGCCTGAATTGGTAGGGTTCTTTAAAACGAATTGGAGTTTGTTGGTTACGACACAGCACGATTGCAGGATTTCCTATCCGTTTTATTATTTGAAGAGTGATAAATTCTGGCGGCTGGTACCAAAAAGCGGGTTCGAAAACATCAATCAGATGGGTTCGGTCATGAAGAGTTTCTCCACTTTAAATGCCGCTGTTGATTTTGCTCTAATTTCGGACGACCTCTTTCTCCTGATGAAAGATGAACGAAATAACAGAATTCTGCAACACTTTTTACTGGATGAATACTTTCCGGGGACAAAGTCAAACTTCATCAACTCAGAAAGGGGGCAACTATATCTTTTCAATCTCCTTGAGGAAAAAATTCTACATGAAGATGCTGCGGAATACAAAACCGAAATTCAAAAACTACTGCAGCAAAACGATGAAGAAGAAATATTTATTCGCGGAAGCCTCTTTAAACGTGAAATTCCCAAGATTTACAACTATACATGCTGCATCTCCGGCATGAAGATCAGCGCTACCTCTTCCGTGTCGATGGTCGATGCATGTCATATTATTCCTTTCAGTCATAGCTTCGATGATACAATCACCAACGGAATAGCCTTATGTCCCAACCTGCATAGGGCATTTGACCGAGGATTGATTGCAATTGATGATGATTATAGAGTTAAGGTTTCCGGGATTTTTACTGAAGAGAGAGGTATTTATAGCATTAAAGCGTTTGAAGGACAAAGCGTACTATTGCCGGCAGAAAAAAAATTCTATCCTTTGAAAGAAAACCTTGAATGGCATAGGATCAACAGATTTGAGAAAGTACTATCACTTATAAACTAACGGTTTAATTTTTAGTCAATGGATGATGATCAGATCAGATTGGCCGCTTTTGATTGGTTAAAAGAACAAGTCCAAATACACGGAGAGGTTTTACCATGGACCATGCTGACAAATGGATTTATTTTTAATAATCAGCGTATTCATCTAGTCGGGCAATCTGGAATATGGAAACCTCAGGTAATGCAATTGCCACTATCAATCAGGACAGCCTTCGAAGGACCGTATCCTGATAAACTGAATAAAAACGGACTTATTGAGTACCGATATCGAGGAACCAATCCAAATAATTGGGACAATGTTGGACTTTACCATGTAATGCAAAAAAAATTGCCCCTTATTTATTTTTTTGGATTATTACCAGGACAGTACTATGTTGCCTTCCCAACTTTTATTACGCATGCTGATCCCCTCAAACTTATTTTTACAGTCCAGGTCGACGAAATTGAAGCTCTTGATTCAAAGATGATGGTTGAAGATCCCAATACTATGTTGTTCCGTAGAGCATATGCGACAACAATTGCTAAAATAAGAATACATCAGCAGGGGTTTCGTTTACGCGTCTTGATTGCCTACCGGAATCAATGCACCTTATGCCGTTTAAAACATCCTGAATTACTTGATGCCGCTCACATAATTGGGGATAATGCAGAATTTGGTGATCCTATTGTGCAAAATGGACTTTCTCTATGTAAAATCCATCATGCAGCATTCGACAAGAACATTATTGGAATTAATCCCGACTACCATATTCAGGTAAGGAATGACATCCTGGAAGAAACCGACGGCCCCATGCTGAAATATGGGCTTCAGGCGCTCGACAAGCAAAAGATCATCCTGCCGAACCACCACAAAAACTACCCTGACCGGGAGAGACTTGAACAGAGATTTGACCGTTTCCTGAGAGCTTCATAACGTTTTCTGGCTTTACATTCCTCAATTGTAATTTCCATTCAGTTGCCCTGAAAAAATATTTTGCCATGTTTTGTCTCTGAAATGTCCCCGGAATGTCCCTGGAATGTCCCTGGGAAAATAGGTGCCTTTCTCGGAAAAATGTTTGCCAAAAACTTTACCGGCCTAGATTATTGAATAAAATTTTGAGGCTTGATATAGAAAGTATAACCCGGAAGAAGAAACAATTCAATTCGATTGGCATGCCCGGATAACCATTCCTTTACGCTCCTATTCAAATGTATTTGATGCCCATCGACAATCAAAAACACCTTACGGGGACTACCACTGATTAGCCTGGACATGAAATCGATAAAAATGGCATCGGTAAATTCTCCATTAAAAAGCCTGAATTGCAGTTTCCCCCGATTGGTAAGTGAAGAGATCATGTTCAGCCGGTATCTCATCATGGTTTTACTGACAACAGCGGGTTCTCCTTTTACCGGCAACGTCCCTGCCGCCAGATTGTGACTTTTCATTCCCATTTCATCCCCCCAATGTATTTCAACGGTTTCTTTTAACGCCCTTATTTGAATAGCCGGATAATCTTTCTTCAGCCACTTCTTAAGTTCACCACTTTTCTTTTGGGTGTTTTTGTAAATCGGATCCGGGGGAACTAACCTCCATGTCTTAAGATACCGGCCAATGGTCCAGGGGCTGACAACTATTTCGAAATAAACCTGGAGAAGTCCGCCCACCGCTGCCCTGGACCAAAGAGTAAAAGGGAGATTCAAATCATCCGGGCATTTTTCAATAATCATCTTCTTGGCCTGCTTTTCCTGTTTTGATGTCAGGCTTATTTGCGTAGGCCTGCCCCGCTTTTCTTGTTTACTCCAATCCTCCTTGCGCTTTTCACGAACAGCAAGCCATTTATAAATTACAGCATCTGATACCCCGAAAGTGCTCATGACATCCTTTTTTCTCATTCCGTCATCCACAGCTTTCAGCACCTTGACTCGTACTGATTCCTGTTGAGAAATTCTCAATTTCCTTAAATCGGGTTTATCCATCTCCAAAGATGATTATTTTCCAGGATGTACTAACTATTTTATACACTTATTTATACTTTTTTTTGACTGATTCTATTTAACTTCCATTATATCAATCTAATAAAGTTGTCCTTTATTTTTTTAAATGCTGGATATACTTTTGCGGAAACATTAAAACAAATAAACCAATGGAAAATCCAATCATGTTCATTCAAGACAAAAAAGAGTTTTTTAATCTCCTTAATGAATGGGAGGCTTCAAAACAATCTGTTCAGAAAAAAGAAGTAAAAGAATCTGATGAAATCTATCTGTCCCAAAGGGAGGCAGCCAAATTTCTGAGGATATCGTTACCAACCATTATTGCCTGGAAGAAAGCCAGGAAAATTCCATTTTACCAGCATGGCCGAAAAATCCTGTTCAAGAAATCCGAAGTTCTGGAAGCCATGAAGAATTCCGTTTTATAATTTATTGCCCAATCAAAGTAGTATTAACCGAATCTTTAAACGATTCAAAATCTATTTTACCATGTATATAATCGAAAATTTTAAAGCAATTCTTCGTCATTCCGCCAAAATGAGTGAATATATTGATCTGGCCATAAAAATTCAAGACGCACCGACCACAAAAGAGTCTTCGCAGGATTTAGCGGATCTCCTCGGCATGATTCATCGAATGGCCCAGCACCTCAGCAAGCAGATGGAAAAAGGGATTGCCCAGGAAGAAGAATTAAACAAAATTGCTGCAATTGTCAAGGACCTGTCAGGAGTAAATATTTATGTTGCTCCCTGGGGGACCATTTTTGAGAGTCCAATAACCCCACCAATTTGAAGGGAAAAATATTCCCATGATTTGGGATTCCGGAATAACACCCATGCATCTTCCCTGTCCCTGGAACTTTTAAGAAGAGAAAACATCACAAAAAACCGGCATGAATTTAACCGAAGCACCGACTATACAAACGGTGACAATCCAAATTTTTCTTTATGGCTACCGGGACAACTGACCTCCCTTTAAATAACCCTAAGTCTTCACCAGTACCTAAGGAAGATTTACTATCTGAGAGGATTCGGAAATCCAGGATGCTCATTACGGAGACTGTTGAAGAGCCTCAGGATGTACTGTTCATTAGCGAAGATGGAAAAAAATCAATCATTTGCACCCTGGGGAATATTTCTTTAATTCAGGGACAAGCCAAATCAAGGAAAACTTTTCTACTCTCCTTTATTTGTACTGCATTGTTGAGAAAAAAGGAGTTCTTGAAATTCAGAGGCAAACTTCCGGCGGGAAAATCAAAGATAATCTACTTTGATACCGAGCAAGGCCTATACCATGCCAAAAGAGTTCAGGAAAGGATATATGATTTATCCGGGATTTCGAAGGTAGCTGAAAATGAAAACATTCAATATTACCGGTTAAGGTCGTACAATACCAAGGAGAGAATTGAAATCATCGACAAGGTGATTAATTCAACACCCGACCTGGGCTTTGTAATAATTGATGGCATTCGCGATCTGGTGACAGATATAAACAATGCCGATGAGTCCACCAAAGTTACCGGGATGCTGATGAAATGGAGTGAAGATCGTAAAATTCATATCCTTTGTGTATTGCATGAAAATAAAGGGGACCGCAACTCAAGGGGACATATTGGAACCGAGCTTCAGAATAAGGCCGAGAGTGTTATTCGTGTATCGAGAGACCCTGAAAACAAGCAGCATTCCAAAGTGGAGCCAGTTTATCTGCGTGACATGGACTTTGAGGACTTCTTCTTTGAGATTTTAGAAGATGGAGTTCCTGAAGTCGTTGAAGGGAAATCAATAAAACAAACATACAAACGCCCTGAAGACATGGATGATATGCTGCACATGAACTGGATTAGAGAAGTTTTTAAGGTCGCCGACGAATTATCCCAAAACAAATATATTGTTGAGCTGAAAAAGGTTGCCAAAATGTATGATGTTCGGGTCGGGTATTCAAACTTGCGTGATTTTGTTCCCTATCATCTTGAACGAAAGTTCATTAAAGATGTTGGATCAGGCAAGACATTCAAATTGCGGTTAAATGAATAAGTATGTTACGTTAACTGTATATATATAACATGGTTTTTAACATAACACGGTTTACAGATTCAATTACAGCAAGTTACATTTTCCTCACTGTGTTAAAAGTTTCAACCGTGTTACGATAGATGGTATGTTATATATACGGGAGTTAACGTAACACAGTTAAAAGCCTGATAATCAAACACAGAACTGTGTTAAAGTTTTTCACGCAGGAAAGAGAAGAAATAGTTCGAATACATAAATGATTGTTTAACGGGAAACCATGAATATTACTGAGGCAAAGAAAACACATCTAATGGATTATCTGCACTTGTCCGGACATGAGCCGGTTAAAATCCGGTACGGCAGCGCATGGTTCCTCAGTCCTATGCGTAAGGAGAAAACACCAAGCTTCAAGGTTCATTTGTCAAAGAATTTCTGGTATGATTTCGGGACCGGTGAAGGTGGTACCCTGATTGACCTGGTTATGAAGTTACACCATGCCAATTTACCAGAAACCCTGGAGTTGATCGGTCAAAATTCTAATTCACCCAGGCAATACAACAATGAAGGATCTTCTGATGAGTCAGGGCATATCAGGATAAACAGGATTCAATCATTAAGAAACCCTGCCCTGATCCAATATCTTACATCACGCAAGGTATCACTTCCTTTCGGCCAAAGGTTTCTCAAAGAGGCTTATTATAGCGTTCATGATAAACGGTACTTCGCATTGGCATTTAAAAATGATAACGGCGGCTATGAACTACGCAGCTCATTTTTCAAAACTGGTTCCAGTCCAAAATACTTCACCACCATTACCGGCACAGACGATTCCAGAATCAATGTGTTTGAAGGATTCATGGATTTTTTATCCTGCTGCACCCATTACAACAAGGTCCCAAGGTTCCGGACGATTGTTTTAAACTCATTATCTTTTTTGCCACGGATCGAAACTGAATTGCAGCAGGCAAATGAAGTGAATCTATTCCTGGACAATGACCCGGCAGGGATGGCGGCATCTCAAAAGATCGTTAGCAAATGCGATCAGGCCAAAGACTGGGCGCCGGTCATTTATCCAGATCATAAAGACTTCAATGAATTTTTGATGAACAGCAATGTCCAATAAGCCCGTTTCAGGATTCCTTGGAAACGAGGAATTCAGCACCAACTTCAATTCTCTATATGCAAGCAAGCTGATCGTTTGCATCGACGAATCTTTCATCGATAAGACCATCATCAAAGAGAAGATCAAGCGGCTCACAACCAGTGATTCTATCAATATGGAAGCCAGACACGGCAAATTATTATCTAATATTCAATAACTTATGAAAAATCTAGGTTCGGAGAAAACACTTGAACGGATCACACAGTATTACATGAGTGACAAAACTAAATTATCCCGGCAGGATAACCATATCCGTGTCCGATGGGAAACTGCCTATTCCATGCTGATCAACCAGAATGGGGTTGAGCTGGATGTCGTTAGGATGCTCATGAAATTTTACAGTATTTCTAAGATGCAAGCTTACCGGGATGTGTACAATTGCACCCGGTGTTTCGGTCTTGTAGGTGGCATGGACCGTCAGTTTATTCGCCACATGGTAACGCAATGGGCCATGGAATCTCTACAGCAAGCAGAACTAATGAATGATTTCGACGCTATAGACCGATTTCTTAACATAATTATCAAGGCCAACAACCTTGACAAAGAGGATATTGATATTCCTGATCCCTCGAAGATCCAGCCTCCCGTTCAACTTCTTTCTATCGACTATTCTTTTCTAAAATCGGAATATTTCAAGCTAATTGATCCCAAAGCACAGAAAGCGCTATTGAACCTGCACGAGCAGGTGGTGGCATTGATCGATGCTTCTCCTATTGCTCATTACAAGGAAATCCTATTGGCTGCTTCTGATCATACAGAGGACTCATACAATGATTCCTTTTATTAGGGGATGAGTGTGATGAAACAGTATTCTGGTCGGCATAGGGGAGCTTCTCCCCTTCTTCCTTGTTGCATACTCCTGCCAGACATACATATATAATATACGACATATATACCATCAATTCATATATCCCTAAAAAAAACGAGAAAGTGCAATTGCATTTTTCGATAGGGCGGGGCGTGCACTCCGTGAGGATTTGATAATTTTAATGGAAAAAAATTCCATTAAAATTATCATAATCAATGAGATGACAAAATTTATTTGTTACTCGCTATTTCGCCGGACTTCTTTTCTTTGTGCGGATGTCAAGAAAAGAAGCAAAAGAAACCATCTTCCAACTCTGTATTTTTCTACGAAAAGCCTTGTTGCCATTGAGTCTTATGAGGTGCAATCCGACTTTTACGGACTTTGAATTGCAGTTACTTTTACGGCGGATTGGGGGAGCTTTTTTATCAAAATCCTTATCAAATTTTCATTCCCAGGAAAAAAATAGGTCCAACCAGCCAAATGGAAACAGTAACCCGGGATTTCTTTCCGCAGTTGTCTTGTAAAAATTGTTTGCCGTTCATGATGGTTTAGAATTCCTTGTCAACTTTTTTAAAGCAATTAACCGGCCATGGGAGCAAACCGTATGCCTGCAAGCTGCTTTTTGAATCCTAATATATTCAGAATCAATTCACATATCCCTATTACCGCGTTAGTGCAATTGCACTTCCCGATAGGGTGTGGCGGGCGACGGACAGACCTCTATATTTTATTCTTTGCTGATCCTGTTCAAATGGATACCTGTTTAACCAAATCTACTGCGCATTTTAACATTAGCAGTAGATTTGGTTAAACCATTTGTTACTCCTTACCTTTTACCTGTTTCTTCGGAGCTCTCTTCTTAACCAGCAGTTTAGCATCCTGGAGTTTTCTGCCCAGGATATCATCTGTTGCTACTTTCAGTAGATCCTTTTCAAGTCCCAAAACAAAAAGGACCTGGACATATGCTCCCATGGCAACCCCGGAGGATCCTTTTTCGATCGACGCCAACGTTGGCCGGCTGATATCTGCACGATCTGCAATCTGGGTGGCGCTTAACTTTCTGCGAAGACGGGCCAGTTTGATATTCTCGCCAAACTCAGCCAGGATATTTTGGGCTTTGGGTAACAGGACAACCTTTCTGTTTCTCATAATGTAATATATATACTCCAAATATAGCTTATATTGATAAATATAGTTACCATTAATGTAAATGCCGACTTTTTCTTTCAATGACAGACAAAGAAAAAGCTTAGCCAAAAGAAACCATCAACGGGCAGCTTTTAATCAAAAGCGAGCAAAACCCCACGCACAATATAATACTTGAAATCCTTACAAAGCTACCTACATCGACAGGGCTTCCAGCTCGAAGTGAGCTGTTACTTGGAACTATAAAGGGCGACCTCCTTTAGGAACAGTCGTACTCCGTAGGCTTTCAGGTTGTACCAACCAGACCCGCCCCCTTGACATTATCCAATCGATCCGGTTTAACGCTTCGCGGTCAGAAAATTTCAAGTATCCACAATCTAAAACCTTACTACCATGACCGCACTTGCAAGAGAAACTCAAAGACAATCCATCGAAGAAATGTTTGTCCAACACATTGAGAACATTTACTACCCAGGCTTTTCAGAAGAAATGACCGAAGAACAATCGGCCCTTTACGACTGGGAATTTAAAGAATTTCAGAAGCAATTCTCTGGAAAAAATTAATCACATAGCAGATGGTTACAAACTGTAACTGTCTGCTTTTACTTTTGTAAAACCGATCATAAAACAGGTTAATTTGTTGTAGTTAAACTTTACAAATTGACCATTAGGAAATGAGAGAACTGCCTGCTGGTAGACTTAAGTCATACCGTAAAAAAGGAA
>Ga0209083_1000079_pt1 | contig 147317 bp, 149 predicted proteins | sample AM7aDNAmetaG_FD_184132 | JGI IMG/M metagenome (GOLD analysis project Ga0209083, IMG submission 184132) | Freshwater microbial communities from Finland to study Microbial Dark Matter (Phase II) - AM7a DNA metaG (SPAdes) (version 3) | ecosystem: Environmental > Aquatic > Freshwater > Lake ... | reverse complement strand
GATATACAGCATTTTCATCTTAAAAATATACCTAAAACAGACATTCCGTTAAACCTTCAGGTCAACCGAATAACCTGTGCTATCATACCCACTACCAAGTAACTCTTTGATGTTGAAAATGCTGTATGTCAACTTAAGTCAAATATACAATTCTTTTTATAGGCTACGAATTTAAATATAATTAAAAATCATATTGCTGCAATGAATAGTTTATAATTATACTACGTATTATATTTAAAAATGGCATAAGATGCAAAACCATGCAGGGAATGCTGAATTGTTTTTTTTGTTTAAGATAAAAATGCTGTATATAGCGACCATCCGTGGCTTATAGAACCCTGCAATACCAGATGCCCTATCAAGTAACTTTTAGATGTTGAAAACGCTGGTCTATGGTGCCAGATAATTCTTAAACGGGTAAAGTGGAGCTTCTGTGCCAGTTGCACCGACTGCCGGAATCAGCAAAAACTCGTCTTTAGCTAGATGGGAATGCAAGGTACCCGGTGTCACAGACACCTGATTACCTTCATGGCCCTGCAAAACTAAAATCTCTGGATGGTCGAACGGTGCCTTTTCGTAACGAACCCGATCATCGGTCAATGTTTTTAAAAACTCAACCAAGTCATGGCGGTTTTTCTCGGAGAACTGAAGATTTTGCAAGGGAAACACGCGAGTGACTTGTTTCGCATCATTGGTAAAATTTCCACCCCGTGTGTAAAACTCGACCACTTGTTCTAAAGTCGCCATTCCCCCGTTATGCATATACGGCCCAGTTAATTCAACATTCCGCAGTGAAGGTATTTTGAAACTGGCTTTTACCTCGGCAACCATTTTTTGAGTGTTCGGTTTTTTCAACTCTGTTTTGGCAGACTTGGTAGTTGGCAGAAAAGCATTGCCCGTCGCCGATAGAAAGCAATTATTTGTGTCTTGCGGTTGAGGTTGAATACCATCTGCTGGTGTAAATAAGCTGGATGCAACATAAGATGGTTTGAAGTTTATCGCAAATTCTTCCTGAAAATCACAAGCACGTACCTGAGTAACGTCAGCATCGAATACCCCCTTCATATTCCCCGCCAACTGTTGCAGATATTGCTGGCTAAAAGATAACGGATTGCCATAGTCGTCAACTCCGCCTAGACCTATATCCGCAGTTTCCTTGGCAACTCCAGTTGAGGCGAAACCGGTATCAATAAATGCGGTAATCGCTGTCTTATGAGCAAACAGCGGAATACGATTAACAACATTGGTTGTCGCACTGATTACAAAGGTGCGCTCGCCAAATGCTTCGGGGTGGGTTTGCGCAATTGCGGCATTTGCATTTACCGAGGCAGCAGTAAAATTTGGGCCTAAGTGGCAAAGGGAACATAAATTTACCCTAAACTGTTCCAATCCGCTCAACTGGGCAGCCGTCAGGTCAATCGGCTTGTTTGATGCGTCACGGGTACTTTTATCAAAGGGTGATTCGTCAGAAATCAGTGTACTTTCGTAAAGCTGAATCGCTAAACCGAAAAACATCCCAAAATTCGCTTCCATTTGGCTATAGGGAGCCCCCCCTACCGGACTGCCAAACCGACTGGGCCGTGAAAACGACCAGTATTTTTCGTTAAAAGCCTGCTTGACCAAGTTTTCATAAGTAGTATTCAGCCCAGGCTTTAAATTTCCAACGCTACTAAAGCTGAAGCTACCCAACACACTGTCATTCCAATGTACTTTTTGGTTTTCCAACGGATGGCGCTGCATCAATTTTCTGCCAATATCTTTCAACGTGCGGTTTTTGCAGCCCATTTCAGTGGTGTTTAAAGGTGGGGCTGTTGCCTGGGAAGCCAAGGAAGAATTAATCAAATGCAAGCGCTGTTTGCTGACCTTGTCACCATTTATTTTGACCCATACCCCTGACTTCGGGTCACGATCACCCCAGGGACTACTGCCGTTAAATACATTATTTGCACGCCCATCCCAAAAACTACGATGGTTAAAAACCGCATTAATCACGCTCGGCGCATTTCGTGGTGTAACTCGTCGAGTACCAATGCCTCCTGCGTGAAATAATGTATCAGCATTCCGATTGCAATCGTCAATATTACTACCCAAGCGGCTTACTGTTTTGAATTCGCCACCGAATGTACCTGACGAGCCTACAACATTGTCGGTATCAAAAATTATAGGGGAAAACTCTTGCAGCGGATCCTGCATTTGATGTAAAGGAAAATCACCCAAACGAAGCGCATGGTTCGATCCCAACAATTCATTAATAGCAGAAATATTGAAATGTTGTGTGCTTAAGGGTGATGATTGACTGCCGGGGGCAATCTGGTTTTTTATCCTGCGATCAGCACCGGCATGAAAATGACAAGAGCCGCAAGCCATGCCATCGCTTCCGACATTGGTATCCCAGAACAGTGCTTTACCTAATGCAATGGCGGCTGTCTTATTGACTATGATTGGATCGGAGCCATTCAATAAACCAGGCACTTCGGGTACTGGTAAATATTTTAGGCTAATTGGCATTGGTCCCAATGCCAAAGTGCGGGGACTGGAATTATTTTGTATTGGTTCTGCCGCCAATGCTTGAATGCTAAAATTATATAATACCAAATTTAATAATAAAAAAAGAGCTAAAGAGCTAAAACGAAAAATATCCATAATTTATCTCAAAATGGCTATATCAAGCCAAATAATATATTAGAAGTATGTAAACCTAATCCATAAATATAAACTCGAAAGTTTAATAGGTTTGACGTTAACTATTTCCGGAATGACGGCGTTTTGAGCTTTGCCGAAACAACTTGCTAATCAGGTAAGGCGATGGGCAAAAACCCAAATACACCACCTTATTAGCAAGATGCTTCAGCTATTCCGTCATTCCGGCATGGATCGCCGGAATCCAGATTGCAGGGATGCCCCAAAGCCCACGCCGTCCATGGAGCCTAGGTTCCGGCGATCCATGCCGGAACGACGACGTTTTGGTTTTAGCTGAAACATCTTCCTAATCAGGCCGCCTTATTAAATCAAGGGAGACGGGCATAAACAATATGCCCGACTCCAACTACCGTGCTTAATTACACCCTGCTTTTTTCATATAATCGGTTAATGGACCCACATCTTGCGGGTTGCCACCAGCCGTACTTAAGTAATACACATGGTTATCTGTGGAATTGACCCCCATATAAGATTTAGTGCCTGTGTAGTAACGATAATAATAGCTAGTCTGTGTTTGAGAAGATGCACCTGCTGGCGAGAATAGGCTTGCATAGTTTTTCTCCGCCCAATTAAACACACAATCGGAAGATGATAACGGAAGCCCGGTCACTTTTACATCTATTGGAGTGTTGGTGCCACTCGTCATTGTACCCCCCACGAAAATGGTGTAATTACCAGGTGCTAAACCGATCAGGGTTAAATTGGCATAGACCGTACTGCCAGACGTGTAAGCACTGCCAAAAACGCCTGATTCATACAGGTTGTCAATACTCAGGTCATCAGCACCCGCTTTGACTCTATCGCCATAAGCGTTGGTATAGCTAATGCCTGAGGCATTGACATAACCTAGCGTTTCGACGATACCGTTAGTCGTAGTATTCCCTGGTAATGAGTTTGTGACCGTAGCATCAGTCGCCCAGACTATGCCCGCCATACCTGCCTGAGCAATCTGATCGAAACCATGAATGGCCCCATTAGTAAAATTGTCAGGTGTAGACCCGGTGACAACACCCGTGAAAGGTGCAGAGGTTCTATAGACGGTGAAACCCGGCGCGTTAGTCGTTGCTGACGTTGCTGAAACAAGGACATCAGTTGCAGTGGGTACGTTGAAACTGAGCCATGTGCCTTGCATGCCCCAAGCGTTGTTGTTCAGTGCCGGATTGCTGGTGTACGCATTTTTATTGGCGTTCGCAGCAATGGACTGAATGGTAGTCCCTGGGCTGAGCGTGTTATTGTTATTAACCCACTTACCTTCCCAAGCTGCAGCAAATGACGCTGAGGCAAGCGATAAAGCCGCTGCGGTAAAAGCAGCCTTTAAAAAAATTCTATTAGTCAATTTGTAACTCCTAAAGTGTAGGTTGAAAGTCAGTGTTGCTTGTTTAAAGTTTGGGTCCCGGCTTTGACCTTTTTGCCAGAAAGGTGGACGGAAAATTTTCCCAGCACAATGGCGGATGTAAGTGTTCACTCCCCCTATCTTTTCCTGGGAGCGAGGCCATCTTAGCCGCCATTTCAGCGGGCGAGACGCCCGCGCTCCCAGGGGGGAGTGAACGCTTACTGGCGGATTAGCCATGCCGTACCCCTGCATGAAATTGAAAAGCACCCTAAGGCTTAGTTTGCTTTTCCTCTTCATTTAACAAGATGCACAGCAATATATATACCAACAATAGTCCGTACTGATTTTACAGGAATAGCTAGCAACGCGCTTAACTAGTGATAGATTTTTCAATAAATATTATGCGGCATATGACACGCTATTGTGGCATATAACACATATTTTTTAATAAGCGCCAAAAATCTGCATCCTTACCAAAGAAGCGATGGTTGACAAGACAGGGTTGCATTTGCCTAGTGGTGAAGTAACATGTTAATTTATAAATAAAATAATTCATAATATTTCGCAATAATGCGACACGTAACGGTATAACAAGTGTGTCATATAACACAGTCTAAATAAGCATATTGTCTGCGACGATTTCCCACATGTTAAATTAATAATCTATGAGATATTCATATAGATTTTTATTCAAAATCAAGGATAATTGTTAGTTACCCTCATTGGAGCATATCAGAAGGAGTTTAAACTTCTAAAATGATTATAAGTTCTATCACCGTCACCGACGCAACACAAGCCAAAACACTGCTGAGCTTTATGCATCCCCATGGCCTTGCGGATGAACGGTGCGACAAGCAATCGCAAGCCGTGGTGGTGGCTTACCTGTTGGCTATATTGCTCCATGCCGGGATTTGGCATGTCTACAAGATCATGCCCCCACGCCCACCGGAACCAGAACCACTATTCATTGAAGCGACGCTGGTGGCTGCCCGACCCGCACTGGCAACGGTAGCCACAGCGCCACCCCAGTCAGATGTCAAGCCGCCGCCTATCCCTAGGCCTGTGCACAAAATTGAAAAACCTACCCCAAAAATTATTGAAAAGCCCAAACCGGTGTCAAGGCCAAAGCCGACGCCCAAGCCTGTGGTCAAGCGATTGCCAAGTTCCGAGCAACCGGTAAAACCTGATTATAGCCCGGCAACCGAACAGGAACCCGCCCATGAAGCAGCGTCCACGTCAACAGGAACACCGGGGGTTGCGACAGATGAAGCACCTAGGGGGGCTTCACAAAAAGCCCCACCCGCACCGATCCAGAATACCGAGTACCATCCCGGTCACTTCGGTGGATTTGGCAGGAGTAACTACCCAAGGACGGCCAAAGAAAACGGCTGGGAAGGGACAGTTAGACTCAAAGTCCACATCCAAGCCGACGGCGACATTGGGGAAGTTATCGTCATTGAAAGCAGTGGGCACGACATGCTGGACGAAGCGGCAGTGAACATGGTGAAGGAAGGGCACGCCACACCTGCCCGACGGGGTGACAAACCGGTTGATTCCTGGGTGGTCGTGCCTTATCGTTTTCATCTTGAAAATGAATAAGTAATGTTACGCACCGTAGGCCGGAATAAGCCCGTTTGCGGGCGTTTCCGGCAATAGCATCACCCGGACAACTGCGGCTTACTTCGCCGGAAACGCCCGCCGGGGCAGGCTTATTCCGGCCTTCTACGTCTGGCATCATGCGTAACATCAGTTAGTACAGTAGGGCGAAAAAGAGAAAGCCGACAAGACTGCCGGCACTCCAACAAAGCCCGATTTGAATGGACTTTCCCTTGAGTATTGCGTTGGGGGTGTATGGAGGGGCAAACGGTCATTTTTTGGTAAGCCCTGTTCTTAGGGCGTTGAATATGCTATTCCCCGCCACGGGGTTGTCGCTACTGACTAGCACCGCGACGACCAACTTGTCGCCAAATTGGATGCACTCGGCCACCGCTACGCTCTCCGGGCTCCAGGCCCGGACTGAATCCGCGTCGCTGGACAGTTGGCCGGCCTTTTCCGCAGTCAGAATGTTCTCTGCTTGGTTGACGCATTCGGTTTGGTTCGCCGTCGCCGATTCAAAATGATCCCACCACATATTGGGTCTGGCAAAAGCTAACGGGGAGGTAGCGCTAGATAGAAACGCAGCCAAAAATATATAAAGGTGTTTTTTGTTCAATATGGACATAAGGGTTCCCCTTCAAGTTGCAAAATAGGGCCTTGGTCATCGTTCAGCCCGATGGGTGAGTTTGTGGAGTGCGGCGACTCGTCGCCGCATGGTTCGGAAAGCGGCGACGGGTCGCCGCACTCCACATTGGGTGGGTTGAACGATGACCAAGGCCAAAAATAGAGAGGCGGTCGCGAACACGACAGCCTTTCTGTATTCTGGGTACCGGCAATCCCTGCCGGTATGGCGAGCATCTGCTCATTTGTGCATAACGATGAGCGGCACAAAGGGGAATGCGGTTTAATTAGACCCTAAATGGCTCATTTTAAGGGCTTGCAGTGAATTCACGCAATTTGGTGTCGATTGGAGATCAACGGCCTTGGGGTCGCCATAACATTCCTTGTTCTTTGCGAGGGCTTCTTTTGGGTTAGCCACATACCAGGCAATGGATTTTATTTCCTCAGCCTTCGTCTGGCCGGAATTGTTAGTTTCCAAGGCAGTCACCGACAGGGTGTAAACAGTCGTGGAAATGGCCACGACAAGAAGTAGATTGGTTTTTTTCATGGTTTGTCCCGCTTGTAGATTGATGGTGTTTAACAACTCATAAAAAGGAAAAGGCATTGGCCGTGTGGAACGGTGTTTGCCCTGCTTATCTCATTATGAGTTTGTATAGTTTATTGGGTATTTTTGAATTGACAATGCGACAGATTGTCGCAGTATTCATACTGTAAAATAATATTATTTTTATTCGTGTCATATGCCACATAAATAGGTTATATGGCATGTATTATATAAATATTATTTTAAACACTCATTCGGATACTCTGTGATTGATGGTATGATAATTGCTTACTTTTATGCCTTTTATGAATCTTTTAGACTTAAAATGGCAAAATCCAAGCACCTTGCTCTGATTAAGCAAGGCCAAGTTGCGTGGAATGAATGGCGCCAGGCCAATCCAAGCATAAAGCCGGACCTCATCAAGTCGGATCTCCGCGCCGAAAACCTCGACGGGGCGGACCTTAGCCATGCAAAACTCGGCTGGGCCAATCTCACCGGGATGGAACTCGGCAATGCAAATTTCAGCCACGCAAAACTCGACAGGGCGGAACTCAGCCACGCGAATCTCGCTGGGGCGGATCTTAGCCACGCGATACTCGCCGGGGCGAATTTAAGCAATGCCTGCCTCGTCGGGGCGGATCTTCGTGAGGCAAGCCTCATCGGGGCGATATTGCACTCGGCGGACCTCGACGGGGCAAAGCTGAATAATGCGAAACTCTACGGGGCGGACTGTCGCAACGTGAGTTTTGGAAAGGCGGATCTCAGCGGCACGGAACTTGGCAAGGCAAATCTTCAAGGGGCAGACCTTAGTGAGGCGAACCTCACCGGAGCAAAATTATACTTGCAAGATATCAGCGGGGCGATCAAGGCCGGTGCCGACCTTAGTAAAATCAAAAGATACTGAAGTTTCAACCGATATGAAAACGCGAATGATGCGCCTCGTTCCTCGGCACATCCTAAATTTTTATCTATTGTTCAAGTGAAATGGAAGTAGTGTGTCATATAACACATTAATATGTGATATAACTCAGTTTTAATTATCAATATCACCTGCGACAATTTGCCACATTTTACAATTGAAAGTTATAATATATTATATGTTGCAACTAACGCGAACTCTCTCTTCGTTTATGTTACCTCCATTGTGCATTCCAGAAATTCTCTTTCTGATATTGCAGGGGACAAAGGATTGTCCCCATTTTTTTTACCTCCATGACCACTTTTATATACCATACTCCATGGTGGAAAAACCTATTTCTAAAAAGGTCGAAAAGCCTAACATTCATTTCGATGCGTATCAAAGCCCCTGACGATGAGTTGCCATACGGCAACCCACGGATAAGGTGATTTCCAATAATGAATCCACCAAAACCGAAATGAATTGTCCACGAAAATCACCAACAATTCCTCCACAAATCACCTTGCCAAGCTGGAGCTTGGCGTTCCTTCTGGGAGCGCCAAGCCCCAGCTTGGCCTTTGGATGGGATGTTCTTTATTGGATATCACCTAACATCCCTCCCAAGGATGTTATCCGTACTTTCATGGCAACCCAAGCCTGTGCCCAAACCTGTTGATTCCTAGGTGGTCGTGCCTTATCGTTTTCATGTTGAAAATGAATAACTGATGTTTCGCAACACATAGGTGTGGGCGATGCCCACGATAGATTGCCTATGCTTGCGGGAGCGATCCACACATCTTTAGGAGCTTTAACGTGAAAAACCATCCTGCCTTGCGTGGTGCTTTATTGGCCTTGTTGGCTTCCCTGTTATTCGGGGCCAGCGTCCCGTTGGTGCAACGCTTCGGTGTCGGTGTAGGCAGTTGGATGACGGCGGCCATGCTGTATGCGGGGGCGGCGGTGGCAGGGTTGTCAATGCGTTCCAGCACTGGCAAGGAGGCTGCCTTGCGACGGCGGCATTGGCCTCGCCTTGTGTCCGTGGCTTTATTTGGCGCGGTGATCGGCCCTGCGGCACTCGCATGGGGACTGCAACACACCAGTAGCATAAGCGCATCGCTCATGCTGACGCAGGAATCTGTTTTTACCGCGTTGCTGTCTATGCTGCTGTATCATGAACACATTGATCGTCGCGTTGGACTGGCAATAGCCTTGACGGCATCAGGCGGCCTCCTGTTGGTATTAGACCGCGCAGGGAATGGGACCGCGCAGATGATCGGATTGTTGGCCGTCATGGGGGCAACCGTCTCCTGGGGCGTGGACAACGCCCTGTCGCGGGCATTGGCCGACCTTGACCCTGGCAGGGTGGTCGTGGGCAAGGCTGCGTTGGGCGCAGCCTGTTCGTTTCTAATTGCGGCGGCAACGGGCGAAACAAACTTATCCTTGACCGCCGGACTGGGTCTTTTTTTGATAGGCACTACAGGATATGGACTTAGCCTGCGTTTCTACCTGCTGGCACAAAGGACGTTTGGTGCGGCCCGGACAGGTTCAGTGTTCGCCACGGCTCCCTTTATGGGTGCGCTAATCGCCTTTGGACTAGGGGAGCGAGGGGTGAGCCTGCCGCTGTTAAGCGGCGGAGCGTTGATGGTGGCAGGTGTGGTTCTGCACTTGACAGAAAAGCATGAGCATGGACACTTGCATGAGGTGCTGGAACACGAACATGCCCATACCCATGATGACGGACACCATACCCATGTCCATGCCACGATGCCGGTAGGCGGACACAGCCACTGGCATAGGCATGAGCAAGGCAGGCACTGCCACGCACACACCCCCGACTTGCATCATTCCCATAAGCACTAAGTGCGGCACGGATAACAGAAATTGCGGGGAGCGGCTGGCCTTTTTTGCTATGTGCATGATTTCGATGCCTCGCCGAGTTGGCTTTATTCTGGATAAATTGTTTCCTACGACCTGATATAATGGACATCCCCCAGAAACCGAATTAGACGCTCAGGCTAAAAATTTTGCATTTTTACCGACGGATCAGATTCTTGAATGGCAACCCCCCTTCCTGATTAGCATTCAGATGCAAAAAAAAAGGCAAAGAACTCTCGCCAAATCCAAGCAAAAGCCAGTCAGGCCGCCATTTTCCAGGAAACTGAAAAAATGGGTGTTTCTTTTGGTCTGCATGCTTATCGTTGCCTTGATTCCCTATGTTTATTATCTGGACTATACCGTCCGCCAGCAATTTGAAGGCAAACGTTGGGCCTTGCCGGCCAGGGTCTACGCTGCGCCCATCGAATTGTATGCGGGTCTCGGCATGGATGACTCCCGACTGTCCAAAATTCTTGGAGAATTAAAATACCGGGCCGACCCCAACCTTTCCACCCAAGGCAGCTATGTCAGGCTGGGCAACGAAATCACCCTAAACACCCGGCAGTTCAAGTTCTGGGACAAACCTGAACCATCACACCGTGTGCGCATCGTCTTTTCCGGCGGCAGCATAGAAGCCATCGAAGATGTCAACGAGGGGAAGGAACTATCCCTGCTGCGCATGGAACCGATTCAAATCGGCAGTTTCTACCCTGCCCTCAAGGAAGACCGTGTTCTGATCAAGCTGGAGCAGGCGCCTAAACCCTTGGTGAATGCGCTGCTGGCAGTGGAGGACCGGGATTTTTACGATCATTTTGGCATTTCGCCCAAGGGCATCCTGCGGGCGATGTGGGCCAATCTCCGTGCAGGCGGATTGGTGCAGGGCGGTAGCACGCTGACCCAACAATTGGTGAAGAATTTTTATCTCAATTCCGAGCGCACCTTGGTTCGCAAGCTTAACGAAGTCATCATGGCGCTGATTTTGGAGGCGCGTTACTCCAAGGACGCGATTCTTGAAGCCTACTTGAATGAGATTTACCTTGGGCAGGACGGTGCGCGGGCTATTCATGGATTTGGCCTGGCCAGCCAGTTTTATTTCAGCCGCTCGCCGGATGAGTTGGAACTGCATCATAGTGCGTTATTGGTGGCCTTGGTGCGCGGCCCGTCTTTCTATGACCCCTTCAAAACGCCGGATAAGGCAAAAAAGCGCCGTGACATGGTATTGGAGGAAATGGCCGATTTGGGTTATATCACCAAAGCCCAGGCGGAACAGGCCAAACTCAAACCGCTGGATGTACTTAAAGACCCCCATCAAGCAATTAGCCGCTATCCCGCTTTTCTGGATTTGGTCCGACGCCAATTGCAGCAGGAATACCGCAATTCAGATTTGACCTCCGAGGGTTTGGGGATTTTTACCACCTTGGATGTTGAAGCCCAGGACAATTTAGAATCGTCTATCGAAGCTACCCTGAAAAAACTGGATAAGCAAACCAAAACCGATGTGCCGTTGGAAACAGCAGCCATCTTCACCCGCCGGACCACCGGCGAAATCGTTGCTTTTGCCGGCGCACGCGACCCTACTGTCGCTGGCTTCAACCGAGCGTTGGATTCGGTGCGTCAGATTGGCTCCCTGTATAAGCCTGTGGTCTATCTGACCGCCTTGGCCAATCCGCAAAAATACACCGTCATCACGCCGGTGCAAGATACGGCCTATCGCCTTTCCTCGCCGGGTAGCGAACCATGGGTTCCAAAGAATTATGACGGCCGCGAGCATGGCACTGTGGCCTTGCACAAGGCTTTGGCCAATTCCTTTAACCTAGCGACAGTGCGGCTGGGCATGGGCGTAGGTGTCGCCCACACAGTGAAGACTTTGCACAACCTCGGTGTTGACCGTTCCATGCCGGTGTTTCCGTCCACACTGCTGGGCATCGGGGAATTAAGCCCCATGGAAGTGACGCAGATGTACCAAACCCTAGCCAGCGACGGTTTCGTCACCCCGCCCCACGCGATCCAGTCGGTGGTTGCCCTAGACGGAAAGCCGTTGCAACGCTATGGCTTGAAGGTTAAGCAGTCAATTGCCCCGTCGGCGGTTTTTCTAGTCGATACCATTTTGCAGGAAGTGGCGCGTGAAGGCACTGCCAAGCCGGTTTACGCCTACCTTCCGCATGATTTCAATGTCGCTGGCAAGACCGGCACCACCAATGACATGCGTGACAGTTGGTTTGCCGGATTCACCGGAGACTACCTAGGCGTGGTCTGGGTTGGGCGCGACGACAACCAGCCGGCCAAGCTGACCGGTGCGCAAGGGGCGCTCCAGCTATGGGGGGCAACCATGCGCAAGATCAGCCATGAGCCTTTGGAACTGGACCCGCCCGACGATGTCTCGTTGGTCTGGATAGATCGCAACAACGGTCTTAGGGCCAGCGAGGCCTGCCCTAGCGCCACCCGCTACCCGTTTATCGAAGGCTCCGCACCCAAGGGATTTTCAGCCTGTACGCAAGGCGGGGGAAGCTCGTCCGATAAGCCATCGGAGGCGGGAAGCGGGGAAGGCGAAAAGGACGAGTCTTGGTTGAAGGGCTTGTTTTAGCGGTTTTCGGGAGGTGTTTACATGACCGCTAATTTCACGCCGCGTCTCGACATACTACCACCGTCACAACGCCGTTTGTGGGACGAACTGTCCGCCGTGCCAGAGGAGTTCGTACTCTATGGCGGGACAGCTATCGCCATCCATCTTGGACACCGTGAGTCAGTGGACTTTGATTTCTTTGGCAACAAACCGCTCGATCCAACGAGATTGGCCCCCGCCCTTCCCTTCCTTGCCGGGGCAATCGTCACGCAGCGCGAACCCAACACTTTCAGTTGCACCATTGACCGTGGAGGCGCGGTCAAATTGTCTTTTTTCGGGTTACCTGGAATTCCCCGTCTATCGCCGCCACTCATCGCACCGGACAACGGTTTACAAGTGGCTTCCTTGCTCGACCTTGCAGGTATGAAGGCATCCGTAGTGCAAATGCGCGCCGAGGCAAAAGATTACATCGACATCGACGCATTACTGACGGATGGCAGGATTGACCTGCCAATGGCACTCGCCGCCGCAAGAGCGATTTATGGAGCAGAATTTAATCCGCAAAGCACATTGAAAGCCCTCACCTACTTCGATGATGGCAACCTACGTCGATTGCCTGATTCAGTCAAGGATCGTTTAACGAAAGCCGTGCGGGAAGTAGACCTTGATTGCTTGCCAGTGATTACAGTACCGAGTCGTGGTATTCATCATGACCGTAGGCCACATCAATGAAGCCCATTCCGCTTACACCCGACACGGAAGCCCTGGCGCGTCGTCTTGTCTGGTTTGAAGAACCGTCAGAGGCAATGTCCGACGCATTCCGTTTCGTTGCCTATGCGTTAGCGCGTGCGACGCACGAAGATATGAAGCTCTTGCGTAATTTATTGAGCGATGACGACCTTCGCGAAGCCCTCGACAACGCACCTCCAGGTATTATCGACCCGCGCTCATGGGCTTACTGGAATTCCAAGCTGGGACGCTATCCAGTACCACCCATGCCGAAGCGTCAATTGGATTAAGGAATCGCACATCCCCGGCCTTATTGTAAAGTGACAGGTGATGAGGTATCCCGTCCTTGGCTCTCAATGCTGTTGAATTAAGCTCTAAAATTCCCTCCCACACCGGGGGGAGGGTTAGGGACACTGCCATTAAGTTAAGCCGTCATACCGGCATGGATTGCCGGTATCCAGAACACAGGGAGGTGAATCCAGTCCGCCCTCCATGGCCTCTGAGTTCCGGCATTCCCTGCCGGAACGACGGGTTTTTCCTTAACTTATTCGTGAGCCTAGTCAATAAGGATTATCCCCATATTACCACCGAACGTGCCCGATGTTTCTTTCGGCCTTTGCTGCAGCCTTCTGCGTTCAATGACCCCCTTAAACGTTCAGGATTGAGTCGGCTGGTTGATAAGATCATCCAAGATGTGGTGGAACCTGCCCATCAAGATAAGCGTTCGCGCTTGTTCCATATCTGCATGGAAGTGGCTACGGCCGCGCAATGTGGACAAACGAAATATCCGACCAGTCGTATTTCATCGGAGGAATCGCGTTTGCTTAATGACTTGCTCTACAAATTGCGATTGGAAGGTGTGAGCTATGACCATCAAGCCTTCATACCTGACACGCGAGATAAACCGCCGGTTCGGTTGAATGGCGGGTTGTTCTAACTAAAACCTATAAAATCTGCTACTGTGGTATACTACAGCCTCCATTGGGTTTGGTTTGAATACATTGTTTGCCCCACATTCCATCTCCTTGGTACATTTTGTCAGTCATTCAGCACGATTACCGGCCTCTCAGAATTTGCAACAAAGATTTTTGGTAGAATAATGAAAACAGAAGAATGGGATGATTTGTTTATGAACGTCCAAAAAGAGGTTTTTGAACTTTATAAAACAAAGCGTGCTGATTATAGTAATTTACAGGGTGATCCAAGAGGTTCGTTTGTTAGATCAACAAGAATTGGTATAGAACCACATATTGCCGCCTTGGTAAGGCTTGGTGATAAATTTACATTACTTGAGAATTTTGTTAGAAACAATTCTTATAAGTCTCATGATGAATCGGTTAGGGAAACTGTTCTGGATATAGCATCATACGCCATAATTACGGCTATGCTTATAAATTCAAGGTCTAAAGATGAATCAATTTAAGGCACAAGTTGTTTCACTTATTGTCGGTGTTATTTCAAGCGTATTTGCGGCAGGTATCTTGAATCATGTTTCTGGTTTTGATAAAGATGATTTTTTCTGTATTTTTCTTGTGTTTTTATGTATTACATTTTTAGTGTATTTAGCTATTCGTATTCTATCAATAAAGACTTATGGCATAGATGCTATTGATAAGCCTCATACGACACTTGTTATGAATAGTCAGTTAAGTAATTGCAAAGAGAGCTTTGATTTTCTCGGGGTATCTGCCCGAACAATACTCGATGCAGAAGGTGGACACGCAATTCGAACTAAACTAGCGCATCAACCTAATGTGAAGCTGAGATTTTTGCTTCTGGATACGGCATGTGAGGAGATTGGTTTTAAGATGGCAGAAGACGAAACTGGTGACAGGAATAATTGGGTAGCTTGGAAAAAAATAATCCAGGCATCGATTGATGAATTGCGTTTGATAAAAAGTACTATGTTGACTGCAAATATTGAAGTGAGAATCTATAAAGAGACTCCTATATTTAGGTCTATCACTACGGACGGTCAGTTCATGTATGTTAACTACTATGGTAAGGATTTTCGACCATCAGAGACGTGTAACCTTAGATTAAGGAGAAAAGATATTTCTCTTTTTATCGCGCTGCAATCTAACTTTGAGAGAATTTGAGAATCCTCAATAAAAGTTGTCTAGATTAATACAATCATGAAAATTTACGACGTAATATCGCTAGATGCATATGGGACCATTTTCAATGTTAATGCTGGTGTTGCAATTGCGGAGAAGAACCTGCTGCCTGAGTTGGATGGAAGGGGGAATGAGCTATGGGATGTTACACATAAGGAACTGAACATCCTGTTTGATGAAATGCAAAGGGGTGTTTTTGGTCCTTTTTGCAATGCTAAGGAACTCTATCGCAGGGTATTCTTACGAAGCAAAACTATTCGCTCTTTTAATATCGATATATCTAAATATGTAGAGTTTATTTGTTATTCTCATTCGCATTCCCCAGCTTATGATGGAGCGATATGGCTTGTTAAAGAGCTACATAAAATCTATAACTATGTTGTGCTTACATCGGATGCAGATAATGATTTTTTACTTCAAGCTGTATCTGTAAATGCAATTAACTTTGATTATGTGTTTACTTCTGAGGATGCGCACGAATATAAAGCTCAATCTCGTAGTAATTTGTTTATGCAAGTTATTAAAACATGCTCTGTTTCTCCTGATCGGATAATTCATATTGGTGATAGTCAATATGACTTACAGGCGCATAGTGATTTTGGAATAGATGTATTGCGAATACGACACAATGCTGATAATAGCAAAGGCTTTGTTACAACTAATCAGTCGGCATACGAGATTAAGGAGATAGCGGAAATACTAGGGTGCTAATCAACAAATGAGGTGCAATCCGGGTTAATGTGGTCAAAAAACCCCGGATTACTTCGGCAATTCAGCTTTTACGTTGCGTCGTTGCGCCGTTGCGTGAGACTTTCTTTTTGCTTCCTCGTCGTGCTGCTTGGCTGTGAAGTTGGGCACATTTTTTCTCACGCAACGGCGCAACGCTAAGAGCAAGGCATCGTGGTTAGAGATTGACAAGGCGTTTTGAAGGACATAAGCACCGCGCTTCTCGATCTTCGAAGCGCGACGGGGTTTGCAACCCCGTTGCTTACGTTTTGTGTGCAATCGTGTCTGCCAAACTACAAAATGTTGCGGACGGGATTACAAATCCCATCCGGCTGTGGAGTCCCGCGTTCAATAGCATCACTGAAAATATCTTTAGGAAAATGAAACCTTCAATAGCTCTTCAATTGCACCGAGTCGCTGTGCGCGAAGCGACAAGACAGTTCCGCACGGCGAATCCCCGTGTCTTCGGGTCCGTGGCCCAGGGTACTGACCATGACGGCAGCGACCTTGATCTGCTGGTAGATACGCTACCGGGGGCGACATTGTTCGACCTTGGTGGCCTGCAAGTTGATCTTGAAGAACTGCTCGGCGTGTCAGTCGATTTGCTAACACCGGGAGACCTACCTCCGAAATTTCGGGATAAAATACTCTCTGAGGCGCGACCGGTATGAGCGAAAACCGTCTGCCCGATTACATTGATCATATTTGGCAAGCGTCCGCAGATGCTTGCGACTTCGTCCAGGAATTTTGCAAGGAAGACTTTCTTGATGACAAGAGGACACAACAAGCTGTCATCATGAGTTTAATCATCATCGGCGAAGCTGCGACGAAGTTGATGGATCAGCATCCGGAGTTTGTCGAGTGCCATCCACAGATTCCATGGCGCAGCATGAGAGGAATGCGAAATCGTATCGCACATGGCTATTTCGATATTAACCTCGATGTGGTATGGGAAACTGTACAGACGGCTTTGCCGGAGTTGATAGAGGGCCTGCACACCATTCAAAAAGATGTCGAAGCCGAATAAATGGCCTTTTAATTTCTTCTACAGCAAAATTTTCAGAAAGGTTCGTGGGGTTCATTGACCGATTACTACGACCCTTCCGGGGGCGTGGGACTGTTATTACAGCTTCTGGGGGTGTAGCTGACGCTCAACACCCGGCGTAAGCAGTCACAGATGTTACGCAAACGTGTAGGCTATAGCCCGGTTGGAGTAGGGGCGACCGGCCGGTCGCCCCTACTCCAACCGGGTGAATGTGGTCAAAAAACCCCGGATTACTTCGGCAATTCAGCTTTTACGTTGCGTCTTTGCGCCGTTGCGTGAGACTTTCTTTTTGCTTCCTCGCCGTGCTGCTTGGCTGTGCGGTTGCCATGAAAGTACGGATAACATCCCTGGGAGGGATGTTATCCGTGGGTTGCCGTTTGGCAACTCATCGTCAGGGGTGTCGATACGCATCGAGATGATCGTTGGGCAAAGTTTTTGTCATGCTTTGATGTTGCTGAAAGCGCTGTTCACCCGCCCCAATCTCCGCCCCAACTTAACCTTATCCCCGGCTTGCAAGCTTGCTTCCCAAGCCACGGCATTTTCACCGAATAATACAATAATGGTGGAGCCCATGTTGAAGCGCCCCATCTCCTCGCCTTTGGCTAGGCTGGGCGCGTCGCCGCTATAAGTCCAAGTCTTGACTTGCTGGACCGTCGGCGGGGTCACTTCGCCGTGCCAGACGGTCTCAATGCTAGAGACAAAAATCGCACCCACCAACACGAGGGCCATCGGGCCGGCTTCGGTGTCGAAAATCGCCGCAACACGTTCGTTACGGGCGAACAGATTTGGCACGCTGTTGACTGTGGCTGCATTGACGCTAAACAAGCGGCCCGGCACATGGACCATTTCTCGCAGAGTCCCGCTCAACGGCATGTGCAGACGATGGTAATCGCGGGGCGACAAGTAAATGGTGGCAAACTTGCCGTTTTCAAATGGCTTAGCCCGATCAACATCACCGCCTAGCAATTCCATTGCGCTGAAATACTTGCCCTTGGCTTGGAAGATGCTGCCAGCCGTGATGTTGCCGATTTGGCTGATCGCCCCGTCGGCGGGGCAGAGCAAGGCATCTGGGTCGTTGCATCGGGGGCGGGCATCCGGTTTCAGTGCCCGTGTGAAAAAAGCGTTGAAACTGGCATAGGCGTCTGGGTTAGTTTCCTTGGCCTCGCCTAGATCGACACCGTAAAGGTACACGATGGTTTTGATAAAGGCGGTTTTCCATGGACGGTTTTCGCAGCGAGCCAGCCGATGCATCACACCGGATAAAAAGTGCTGGGGTAGAATGGTTTGGACCAGGGAGAAAAGGTGTTCAGTCAGGGTTTTCAACATCGGATTTTTGAGCTTGCCTAGATTAAGGATTACGGGACTGGGGTTAGCGTAAGCGTTCACTCCCCCGCTTTTTCCTGGGAGTGCGGCCATCTTGGCCACCCTCAGCAGGCGAGACGCCCGCGCTACCAGGTGGGTGAACGCTTACGGGTTTGCTAATCAAGAAAGGGCTATGATAACTCAGATAAATACGGGATGGGTGGCAAACCACCACACGGCATGATTTCCCGAAAATCCTCGATTGCCTTGAATTCAGTGATATGCCGTGCCGGACGGGTTGTGTCGTGCTTGCGAATGGCGATAAGATGACGGATGCCAAATGTGCGGGCAGAGCGCAACACGGGCAGGCTATCGTCCACTAGCAAAGTACGTTGTGCAGTGAATGGTTCCAATATGCCCAACCCGCTCCAGAATTTTGGGTCTTCTTTGGGGATGCCGAAGTCGTGGGAACTAAAAATAGCGTCGAAAAAGAAGTGCAGCCGGGTTTTTTCCATTTTCAGCCCCAAACTTTTGCTGTGGGCGTTGGTGACTAGCACCAAGCGTTTGCCAATGGCGCGTACCGCGTCGAGAAACTCCGTCACATGAGGCAGCACGGAAATAAGCTCGGCTATTTCCAGTTTCATGGCCGGGATATCAAGGTCAAGCTGTTCGCTCCAATAATCTAGGCAATACCATTCCAGCTTGCCTTCCATGGCCCTAAACCTAGGGGACAAAAGGATTTTTGCCTCATCCGGCGTCAACCCGTTGTGTTCGGCATAGCGTTGCGGAACAAATTCTTGCCAGAAATGATTATCAAAATTCAGGTCCAGCAAGGTTCCGTCCATATCCAGAAACACGTTATCAATTTTATCCCAGTCAATCATGAGTTAATATTAGAACAGATGGTCGTTAAGTCCACCCACCCACTCGATATCATTAGAGTCAAATGAGCAGCAGCCAAGGAAATCATTCCAGTCCGATAATGAAGGCACCATCACGATTTATGGGGTCCATTGTAGCCTTGGCGGTCAAGGCGGGCGACAAAATTCTTGAAATCTACCGTTCCGAATTTCGTGTCGGACCAATGGCTGACGGTTCGCCGCTCACTGCCGCCGGTCTGGTCTCGCATCACTTCCTATCGGAAGCACTGCAAGCCTTGAACAGCGGATTTCCGGTCTTGTCGAAACTATCGGATGCACCCCCGTTTGAGGACCGTGGCTCATGGGAAACCTATTGGTTGATCGACCCATTGGGTGGAGCTATTGAATTTACCCGGCAAATCAACGAATTTACCGTCAATATTGCGCTGATTCATCAAAACAAGCCGGTGTTGGGAGTGGTCTATGCGCCCCTGCTGGAGACCTGCTATTTTGCCGCCGAGGGCTGCGGGGCATTCAAAAAAGTCGCTGAAGAAGAGCCTTTTTCAATCAATGTACGCATGCAAGCGCCGCAATCGCCCGAAGTCGTCGGAAGCCGCTTTCAGACCACTCATGGCATGGAGGTTTATTTGAACCGGCTCGGTGCGCATCATTTCTTGCCTGTCGGGAGTTCGTTAAAAACGTGTCAAGTGGCAGAGGGGAAAGCCGATCTTTATCCCCGCATCGGGCTTTCCAGCGAATGGGATACGGCGGCGGCCCAATGTATTGTCGAAACCGCCGGCGGGGCGCTTACTGACCTACAAGGCAAGCCCCTGCTTTATAATGCCAAGCCTTCATTGGTCAATCCTTTTTTTCTCGCCTATGGCGACAAAACCCGTGCTTGGACCCTCTATGCGGAAGGCATAACTGGCTCCCCCCCGTCCGCCCAACCACCACCGACGCCTTTGCTCAAGGCTGTCGTTAGCCTAGTAGTCGAGGCGGGCAGAAAGATTCTCGGTATTTATGCCACCGACTTCCGCATTGGCGAAAAAGCCGACCATTCTCCGCTTACCGCAGCCGACTTGGTCTCCCATCATTGGCTTTCGGAAGGGTTGGAGGCGTTGGAAGGCAGGTTTCCAGTGTTGTCGGCGGAATCGGCCCTAGAACCTTTTGAAGAACGCGGGGGTTGGGAAACCTACTGGCTCGTCGACCCCTTGAATGGAACAGAAGAATTCGTCAAACGAAATGGAGAATTTACTGTCGATGTTGCCTTGATCCATCGCAAAAAACCAGTGCTAGGTGTAGTTTATGCGCCTTTGTTGCAAGTTTGTTATTTTTCCGCCGAGGGTTGCGGGGCTTTCAAGTCGCTAGGCCAAGCCCCCCCGCTGGAAATCCAAGCCAGAAAACAGTCATTGCAATGCCCTGTCGTGCTAGGCAGCGAAGAGCGTGTGCCTAGTGTGGATGCCTATCTGGACCGCCTAGGCAGGCATGAGTTTAAAGTCATCGGCAGTTCCCTTAAACTCTGCAAAATTGCCGAGGGGGAAGCCGATTTGTATCCATGCCTGGCAACAACTTACGAATGGCAGACGGCGGCGGCCCATTATATCGTTGAAGCGGCCGGCGGTGTGGTGATGGATTTGTGTGGCGAACCTTTGCGTTACAATGCCAAAGTGTCGTTGGTCAATCCTCCTTTTCTGGTTTTCGGTGACTCGTCGCGGGATTGGAAGGCACTCGTCTCGGGACCACAGGGTTTGCAAAAAAAGCTAATGGCTGCATGAATGGGAATTGCTGTTCCGCTATTGACTGATAGGGCTTTTGCGAGTAGTTTTAACAGGTTTAAATCGCTTATATTCTAGTGGGCGTTTGGCAACGCCCCCAATTCATTGAGAGGGTAGATAAAGTGGAGCTTAGCGGTGGGGAAATTTTAGTCCAATGCCTTATTGACGAAGGCGTTGAATACATATTCGGCTATCCGGGTGGTGCGGTGTTGCACATCTATGATGCTTTGTTCAAACAAGACAAGGTCAAGCATATCTTAGTGCGGCACGAACAAGGTGCGACCCATGCGGCGGACGGCTATGCCCGTTCTTCCGGCAAGCCGGGGGTGGTGCTGGTGACCTCGGGGCCCGGCGCGACTAATGCCGTCACTGGCATTGCCACCGCGCACATGGATTCAATCCCCATGGTCATCCTCTGTGGCCAAGTCCCCATGGCAGTCATTGGCAGTGATGCCTTCCAAGAAGCCGATATTTCAGGGATCACCCGCCCTTGCGTCAAGCATAACTTCTTAGTGAAAGATGTCACTAAGCTGGCATCAACGATTAAAAAGGCATTTTATCTGGCCACAACCGGCAGGCCAGGTCCAGTGCTGGTGGATATCCCTAAGAACCTGACCGACCCTAGGGTCAAGGTTCCTTACGAGTATCCAAAGTCAGTGACACTGCGCTCGTACAATCCCCACGTCAAAGGTCACCGGTGGCAGATTAAGAAAGCAGTGGATATGTTGCTTGCCGCCAAGCGACCAATGATCTACTCGGGAGGTGGCATTGTCCAAGGTGAGGCATCGGAGGAACTTACCGAACTCACCCGGTTGCTGGGTTATCCGATCACCAACACGCTGATGGGGCTGGGTGCTTACCCCGGCACCGACAAGCAATTTGTCGGCATGTTAGGAATGCACGGCACCTACGAAGCCAATATGGCCATGCATGAATGCGATGTGTTGATCGCAGCCGGGTCGCGCTTTGATGACCGCATCACTGGAATCATAGCCGAGTTTTGCCCCTACGCCAAAGTGATCCATATCGACATCGACCCTTCTTCCATTTCCAAAAACGTGCGGGTGGACATTCCCATCGTCGGTGAATTAAAACCCGTGCTTGCGGAAATGATCGAACTCGTCAAGGCCAGTGACATCCAGCCTGATGCAGAGGCTTTGACGCTATGGTGGAAAAAAATTGACGCTTGGCGCGCACTTGACAGCTTGGGATTTGACCGCAACGCCGATGTCATCAAGCCACAATATGTGGTCGAACAGTTGTGGGAGATGACTCATGGGGACGCTTACATCACCTCCGATGTCGGCCAGCACCAAATGTTTGCGGCACAGTTTTATAAATTTGACAAACCGCGCCGTTGGATCAATTCCGGTGGCCTTGGCACTATGGGTTTCGGCATGCCTGCGGCCATCGGCACGAAACTCGCCTTTCCTGATGCGGATGTCTTTTGCATCACTGGCGAAGCCAGCATCCAGATGTGCATTCAGGAATTGGCGACAGCCCGGCAGTATCGAACCGCCATTAAGATTGTCAACCTCAACAACGGGTACATGGGAATGGTTAGGCAATGGCAGGAATTCAGCTATGGCAGCCGCTATTCCCAAACCTACTTGGAAACCCTGCCGGATTTCGTCAAATTGGCGGAAAGCTATGGTCATGTCGGCATTCGCATCGACAAGCGCGAGGATGTTCGCCCCGTATTGGAGAAAGCCATGGCAATGAAGGACAAGACAGTGTTCTTGGATTTCCATATTGACCCGACTGAAAACGTCTATCCCATGATCGAAGCCGGCAAGGCCCACCACGAGATGCGCCTTGCCCCCGGCGTCAACACCGACACGGAGCTTGCCTAATACCATGAGTCATATCATTTCCATTCTGATTGAAAACGAATCCGGTGCCTTGGCTCGAGTGGCGGGTCTGTTCTCGGCGCGAGGCTACAACATCGAATCGCTGACCGTCGCCCCGACCCAAGACTCCACCCTGTCCCGGATGACATTGGTCACCACCGGTAGCGATGAAATCATCGAGCAAATCACCAAGCAACTCAATAAACTGATTGATGTGGTCAAGCTGATTGATATTTCCGAGTCCACCCATATCGAACGCGAGTTGATGATGGTGAAGACCCGTGCTGTGAATGGCGGGCGCGAAGAAATCATGCGTCTGGCGGAAATATTCCGGGGCAACATCCTTGACGTGACTGCCACCACCTTCATCATCGAAATCACCGGCGAAAAATCCAAACTGGACGCTTTCTTGAATACGGTAGGCGAGGAAAACATCATTGAAGTCGTGCGTTCCGGCACCACCGGCATATTGCGCGGGGAGCGCGGGTTGACGGTTTAGGGGAACGGACGACGTAGGGGCGGGTTCAGAACCCGCCTTAGGTGATATCCAATAAAGAACATCCCTGAAAGTAGGGATCAATGACTGTTTCATCGACGTGGGCGTTTCCTTGAGTGGGATGGACCCGAGTATCTGAACATTGATTGGCGGTCGGCAATGGTGCATCATTGCTGTCATATCGCGGTGAGAGTAGTGCTACCCCCATGGATATCCCAATGAACCAAGAACCTATATCGACCCTTGAACATGATCTGACCGGGGAATTAGCCATTCATGAAACTTTTGATGGTATGTTCTTTGTTGTAAATCACCTAAAGTGGTTCAGGTTTGTCCCAAAACTTGAACTGGCGGGTGTTTAGGGTGATTTCGTTGCCCAGCCTGACATAGCTGCCTTGGATGGAAAGTCCTCTCTACCACCCAATACTGTTGACAGAGCCATCATGCTGGTAGGGAATCCCGGTAGCCAGAACACAGGGAGGCGTTTGAGTGAAATGGGAGTGCTTCTTTTTACGTTGCGTAAGAAAAAACCATTCCTCAACTACACAGCAAAACCGTATGGAGAAGTAGCAAAAAGAAAGTCTCACGCAACGGCGCAACGCTAAAAGCAATGCATTGTCGCTGGTGATCGATAGAGCAACACTTACAGCTTCAATGAATCGGGCCAAATAAAATACGGACCATATTTTTGGCTCATACGGAACTCTCCGCCAGCATCCTTGCCTTTAGCGGTAATGTAATGTTTTCCATCGCGGGCATCCAGATATCCAATGCTAATGAAGCGTTCCAATAGATCATTGGTTTTCATCCCTAGTTTCTGCGCTAATTTTGACGTTGTGAGCTTATCTACAACGTCTTCCGACTCTGATTTTGCCTCAGAATTTGCCTCATTTTCGTTGTGTACTCGCTCAAGAGAGATTCGCACTTCTTCACTAATCCGAATAATCCGTTGAGCTTCGTCATAGGCATCTTTGTAAAGATCGACATCATCCGCCCGTCGGATTAAAATTCCCATTTCATTGTTGTTTATTTGGCTAAACTCATAAAGATTCAGACTGGTGACAATGCATAATTCTTCATTCATATAGCATTTTGCGTGAAGGTTTTTGCAAAAGCTAGTTCTGATGTAACTCAATTCCTTTAGCCAGTTAATCTCTTCAGGCAGTAATTCACTCTTGCCATAGACAATCCTCACATCTATTTTTAGACGATTCTTGTCTACCAGTAACTCTTTAATGCGATCATTTAGTTTTAAAAAAGGACTAATCAAAATAAGCCGGTCCCGTGCGTCCTTGATTAGTTCCTCAAGAAAATAATTGGTAGCACTTGTGTTTAAAAATTTTGCCATTTGAATTATACAGACACGTTAAAAATTAAGTCCGCCAACACCTTCGCATGCTCCTGACTGGCGTTCAGTGCGGGAATGTAGCGGTAACTTATTCCACCGGCTTCGATAAAAATCTCCTTATTAGCGATGGCAATTTCTTCCAAGGTTTCCAGGCAATCCACGGCAAAGCCAGGGCAAACGACATCCACTGATTTGACACCTAGCCCCGGCAGTTCCTTCAATGTATCCACGCAATACGGCTTGAGCCATTCTTGAGCACCAAAACGGGATTGGAACACCAATTTCCATGCGCCATCCTCCAAGCCCAATTTGGCCGCAATGGACTGGGTTGAAGCAACGCACTGGTAATAATAGGGATCGCCCTGTTTGCGGCTGACGGCAGGTAGGCCGTGCAGGGAAAACAGCAGCATTTCTGAGCGTCCGTGAGTCTGCCAGAATCGTTCGATACTTGCAGCAACTGCGGCAATGTAACCCTCGTCAAGGTGATAATCGCTGATGAAGCGCAATGCCGGCACATGCCGCTGGCGCACGAAAATCTCAGCCACCTTGTCGAAAATTGAGGCCGTGGTGGCCGCCGCGTATTGGGGATATAAAGGCAATATGATAAACCTTTGCACACCTGACTCTTTAAGCCGGGCCAATTGATCTGGAATGGAAGGGTTCCCGTAGCGCATGGCGATTTCAACTGCCAGCTCGTCCACTCCGCGTTCATGCAGTTCTTGGCGTAACGCCTCTGCCAAATCTTTAGTGAACACCATCAAAGGCGAACCGCGATCCATCCAGATGCTTTGATATGCCTTAGCGGATTTGGCCGGGCGCACCCTTAGCACTATGCCATGCAGAATCAACCACCAAATGGGCTTGGGGATTTCAACGACACGCGGATCAGCGAGAAACTCGCCCAAGTATCGCCGCACCGAAGCAGCGGTAGGGTGCTCGGGTGTGCCAAGATTGACCAGCAGCACTGCGGTATTGGTGAAGGGTCGGTTCATTGGTCCGTTGTTGCCTATCGTTTGATAAGGTTTAAAAATTCCGAGCGGGTACTGATATTCTCGCGAAACAGCCCGAGCATGGAAGAAGTCGTCATGACAGAATTTTGCTTTTCCACGCCGCGCATCATCATGCACAAATGTTTGGCCTCAATGACCACGGCAACCCCACGGGGATTGACCGCCACTTGGATTGCGTCGGCAATTTGTTTGGTCAGTCGCTCTTGGATTTGCAGGCGGCGGGCGTACATATCGACAATGCGGGCAATCTTGGACAACCCCAGCACCTTGCCCGTAGGCAGGTAGGCGACATGGCACTTGCCTATGAAGGGCAGCAAGTGGTGTTCGCATAGCGAATACAATTCGATATCCTTGACGATGACCATGTCTTCGGTATCAGATTCGAATATTGCATTATTAAGAACATTTTCCAGGCTTTTGTGATAGCCGTTATTGAGGAAGCGGAAAGCCGCTGCTGCACGCTTGGGGGTATCGACCAAGCCCTCCCGCGTAATGTCCTCGCCGATTGCTTGAATGAGTTGGGAAAACTGCTTTTCCATCATGGGTTCCGGGCAAATTGTTTCAGAAAATCCCCCTAGCCTCCCTTTTCCAAAGGGGGGAATAGCGGCGCGTAACATCAGCTAATTATACCGCGTAAGCTCCAAAGCTGCCCGTAAAACCTCCACGCCAACACCGGGCTTGACCGCGTTCTCGCTGAGATGCCGACGCCATAAGCGTCCCCCTGGCGCACCATGGAACAAACCAAGAATGTGGCGGCAAATGGATTGCAAGCGTGTTCCCTGCGCTAATTCCCTTTCTACATAAGGAAGCAAGGCTTGCAGAATAGCTTCACGGGTGGGAACTGGGTGGTTGTCACCGAATAGCACACGATCCGCTTCAGTCAATAAATAGGGGTTATGGTAAATGGATCGTCCCAGCATGACCCCGTCGAATGTCTGGAGATGCTCCAAACACTCTTGAAGATTCATAATACCACCATTCAGTACAATTTCGAGATGTGGAAAATCCTCTTTAAGCTGCCTTGCCATGTCATAACGAAGCGGAGGAACCTCGCGGTTCTCTTTTGGGGAAAGTCCTTTCAGGCATGCCTTCCGTGCATGGATGATGAAAGTCGTGCAACCGCCGTCTGCCACTGTGCGGACGAAATGAGCCAGTTCACGGTAAGAGTCCCGGTTGTCAATGCCGATGCGAGTTTTTACTGTCACAGGGATATTAACCGCCTTGCGCATAGCCAGCATGCAGTCTGCCACCAATTCTGGCTCCGCCATCAAACAAGCCCCAAAACGTCCACTTTGCACCCGGTCGCTAGGGCAACCTACATTCAGATTCACTTCGTCATAACCGAAAGACTCTGCAATGCGGCTGGACTCGGCTAAATCCGCAGGATCGCTGCCCCCCAATTGCAGAGCCACAGGATGTTCTGCAGCGTCGAAAGCCAATAACCGGCTACGGTCGCCCTGTAAAACCGCACCGGTGGTGACCATCTCGGAATAGAGAAAAATCCGTTTCGAAACCAGCCGCAAAAAATAGCGGAAATGCCTATCCGTCCACTCAAGCATGGGGGCTAGGCAGAGGCGGTGGGACGATGGCCAAAGAATAGGGGCTTGAAGTTTTTCAGTCATGAATTATGGCATTTTTCTGGTATCCATTGGAATCCTTGCCCGAATCAATTGACAATAAAACAGAAATCGTGCTCAACTGTGGGCGATGCTTTTGCACCCGTAATGCAGGCTGCAACCGAATGCACATCACAACCGGCTGCATTTCGATCACGCAATAGCGATTCGAAAATGGTTGTCCCGCGACTGCAGAATGGATCGAATACAATTCCATCATATTTACTTGCAGCAAGATGCTTTTCGACGAAAGTTTCTGGAAACATTGCAAAGTTTGGGCATATCGCATGAAATCGGTGCCTCATACCGCCTCCAATCCACGGCGGCTGTAAGTCTTAAGCCACTGGACAGCTTTCGGTAAAAGGTCAAAAGCTTCGATCAACACGCCCTGCTCAATGAGCATGACCGCCTCTTGAACCCGGTAAGGAACTCGTAAGCGGTGCAAGACATTGCCAAGGACACGGACATCATCGAAGAAGCTATCATCCGCCCGCGAGAACGGGATAATGTGATAACAGACCATGGTTGTCACCGGTTGCTCACCAAACCAACGGCTGGGGAAAACCTTAGTCAGATGCGAATAAATAGACTTTGCTTGCCAGTTTGCACCTGTTGCGACTTGGGCAGCGGCAAACAAAAACCCTGGCAGGCCATCGGGATGCAGCCGTGCCGCAAACACGTCAATCTGGTCATCTTTAGGGTAAGTTGGCGCACCCCGCGCAGACTGCACCCGTCCATCCTTGAGTACGCGCCAAATGTCTTCCAGCTTTGTGTTAAAGTCTGATGTGTCTGGTCGTGGAAAACCGAAAGACCACGCTTGTCCGCGAATTTCGGCAGCCAGTGCAGCTGTGGCAAAATATTGGAAATACTGGCGCAACGAACAGATTTCCGCCTCGCTTGGGTAAACTGGGGTTCCGTCCAATACTGGCGACACCGACTTTAAGTTTGACAACACTAAACAGAGCAAATACGCCGCCTGACCGATTGTCAATTCCATCCCGGTGAAGGCAAGCACATCGCCATTGTCGTCGATCTCAAATGGATACGATGAACCCAAACTATGGATACGTCCACTGACTCTAGCCACCGCCCCAGAAACAATCTCTTCCCGGTTGGTCATTTCTTCATCAACATCGAAGTAGTCTTCTTCTGCTCCAATCTCCTCTGCGTTGACAAGATCAGTCGTGAAGGCAATACGATCCGCAGAAAAAAAGGCCGTCAATTCCAGGTAATCGGCGGCGAGATCAAAATTAGATTGCCCTTTGCCAAATTCGTCTTGGGGAAAATAGAGTGCGATGCCCATTAATCCTTCCCCATCGCATCTTTGCTTTTTTTCCTCATGCGATTGTAGATAGTTTCCGCCGTTTCTGAGATATCTTCTGCAATATTGAGAAGCGATTGATCCTGACCATCATATCCCCGTAGGCTATTCACTGCCTCACGCAGCATTCCACGCGCTTTGATCAAAGATGACGATAATTTTTCGTCTGCGGAATGTGTGCAGGCGTGCGCCTCAGTTAATGTACGCCCCGCCCTAAGCATATGCAGTCCTTCGGCATTGGTCAAGGTCTCACCCAGCCGTTTAATATCCGGGTTCTGCGATTGGACAACAGGCTCCTTATCCCCTTCTTTTGAACCATAAATCCACACCAGAACTTCACGTAAGTGATCTAGCTTATCTTCTGGAACAGGATCAGGCTTGGGATCGTAACGTGACCAAGCTAACTCCAGCCCCAAGAAGTTCATGTATTGCGTCCGTGACAGCGCAGTGTATAGATGCGAGAAGTTAAACTTTACAACCTTGCGATCATCCATTGAGAATATATGATATTTCTCAGCCTGCTCAAGTACGTAGATAGCTGTTACCATCCTTTTTATGGTGTCATGCTTATCACCAATTTTTTCCGAAATTTCTCCTAGAGTGACATTGCTTTTAGCATCACGATACCAGTCTGCCGCAAACCTCGCTTTGGCATAAGAATTCCACTTGGCAGCACCATTGATGTGCTTGAAACCAATAAACGAACGGGCTGCATCACGATTTGGAACCCGATATACGGATACTTTTTCCAATGTGTGGCGAATTTCGGGGGGGATTGTTGGAACGGAGATACGTAAACGCTCATTGGCAAAGATCTGATCAACCAGAGTAGGTTCACGAAACAGGCGGATAGCCGCAAAACGCCGGTTTCCCTCCAAGACAATCAGCTTGTCCCCCGACTCATCAAACATGACAATCAGAGGTTCGATGTCTAAGTAGCCATTTGCGGCTATCGATTGTAAAAGCTCTCCCAACTCCTCGCTGCGATAAAGTTGGGCGATGACACTCTCATCAGATATTTTTCGACCAGCCTCAACGAAGCGTGGGTTCGCATGGTCTAGAATCAGTTTGTCAATCGATACTTTTGTGGTCACTTGCAAGGGGATTGACAATTCAATTCCTAAGGGAGATAGGGTCATTGCTCAGACCCTAATGAGAGACAAGGCAAAACTTGCATTATGTTTAATATGTTTAACTAGGTACTCGCTGCAAGGCCGCGCAAGCTGCATCTAAATCTTCATGGGCACGATGGACCCAATCCTCCCCCCAGTAGAAGTTGCAACTGGTTTCCCCGCGCAACAAATGCCAATGGGCTTCCGTCAACGCGTGCCATGTTTCAGTGTCGTGCAACTCGGCTTCTATGGCTTTAGCCCATGCGGCATTCACCAAACCACTAATTTCCGCAACCCGCGCCAAGGCATCCTTTTGCACCTGCGAGCCGGTCCACTGGACGAAGCCTCGCCCGTGGTGCCAACCGGTGTTCCATGCGCCTTCTTTGACAATCACTTCGCCGGTTGCGCCAAATTTATCCAGATAGGCATCGATGAAGGTGGGCTTGATCGTCCCCTCGCCACGCGCACGGTCCATCAATTCGCGGTAGAAGCAACTCCAGAAGTTGCTCCCCTCGGTCACATTGCGGAACCAGCCGCCGTTTTCGCCGTCGGTGGCGGTGGTCACCAGCGGCTCGAAATCGCACCATTTGGTCCTTTGCGCCACCTCCCACTCGAACCAGCCGAATTCCATTCCGGCCTCTTGGGCATCGGAAAGATCGCGGTCACGCACCACAACGATGATTTCAGCCCCGCCATGCCGTGCAATGTGAGGACGGTAACGCAATTCTTCCCAACGCATGGCGCTTTTGGGTTCTACGTGTTCACTATCGACAATTACATAGCGATAGCCCTGTTTGGCAAGGTGGGGAATCATCTCCATGCAGAAGCCCATTTCAGGGGGCCAGAATCCTTTGAAGTTCTCGCGCCAGAATAGATGCCGTGCGATGGCGCGCCAGCGTACTAGATGCTCATCCCAATCTGCCTGAGGAATCAACGGGAACACCGGATGGTAATATCCAGTGCCTAAAATTTCGATGATATTGCGGTTTTGCCAATGCCAAAGTAGCGATCCGGTATCGACGACTCCGTAAGTCTTTTCCTGGAATTCCCTACTCGACAAGCTTTCCAGCAAAGTTCCTGAAAGCGAGACATGCACCCTCCCTACGTCCTCGTAACCCCACAATGAACGGGCGATGCGGTCATAGGCGAAGAGTATTTCCTTCGCCTCCCATTCATTTTTGGCAAACAGATGCTCCAGATTGTTTGGCGGTTGGTGAAGGTTGAGGACGAGGGCATGGTGAATGTTGGTCATTGAGGTCTCCGATGATAATAACCGCTACTTTATGCGCAAATTGGAATTGTGAACAGTCTCTTTATGTAAAAGGCGTGTTTAATGAAATGTAAGCGTTCACTCCCCCCTGGGAGCGAGGGCGTCTCGCCCGCTGAAATGGCGGCCAAGATGGCCGCGCTCCCGGCAAAAGGCGGGGGAGTGAACGCTTATAATGATATTCACTGGTGGCATTGGAGACGTTCATTTCTTTCTAAGCAGATAGAAAAACAACCCAAAACCGAGCAGGGCAGGAAGCAGATTCCGGGTAATCAGCCACATGGCATTTGGAAGTTGGGTGACAAACCCCCAAAATCTATCCCTGTTACCGGGGGAGTAGTCGTTTGGAAGAAAGCAAACCCTATAAGAATAAAAATTTGCGTCAAACACGAAACATTGGGCATTTTCTTTCATGAAGGTTTCGCTGTTTGCCTTTTAGCGCATACGTTCGCGAAGGGTGTAGAGCAAAGATTTGGCGGCCCTCTCCACGACAGGGAACTCCTCTAGGCTCTCAATTCGGCTGGCGCGCCTGTCGTCAATCATCTGTGCGAACTTCTCCGCGTCCAGATCAAGTGTTTTCATGCCTTTCTGATTCACGAAAACATAACGCGGAGGATCCTGCCCCATCCAAGTCAAGCGCAAAGGCATCCACACATTCCCCTCGGAAGCAAATTTGAGCCATTGGCCTATGTTGAATCCTTGCAGCCGGATGCGCAGTTGTTCACCCCTTTCATCACGCTCAGTGTCTGACGGCGGAACGGTAACATAATCAATCGCCTTATTTCCACCGTCATGCATCAACAGTTTTTCAAGCTCATCAGCCAAACGGTTAGGCGTGGAAGGTTCCGTGCCAACGCTATACAATCCTTCCAACATGAACTTTTTCAATTCTTGGGACTGGGTTTGGCTGAGTTGAGTTGCCGGATCGTCTTTGCCGATTGCATTCATTAACTGGTCAATTAAATTCAATTCCTGCTGCCATCTTTCATCATCGGTCCCCTGCCGCAAACAAGTCAGGACAAGGAGTTGTTGCCAGCCTCCGGCGAGCAAATCCAAAATTATTTTGGGTACGGACTTGCCCCCAAGCCTAGCATCGATTTCCTTGCTCACTAGCAAGCGGGCCCGCTCCAACCGATGTCCGCCCTGACAAGTATCAATGACACGCTCAAGTCGCATTGCAAACGATTTTATTAAAGGCATGGTCAGTTTTGACAATGCATCCAAGGCTTTCGCAAACACACCCGGTTCGCTGGCTGAATCAATAGTGACAAGACCAATGGTTTGTTCGACTGATTGTAGCAATTGCGGATTATCAATGTTCCCTTTCGCACTGGTGGCCAGGGATAGATAAGCAAGTTGGTTGAGTAGTTCGCGTGCCGGGTGGTTTCTAGCCTCCAATAGAGTAGGGTCGGCGAAGGCGGCAATGAGAAGGGGAAATTGCAACCTCTTGTAATACGGTGTGACCCCAACTGGAATCGCGGAATCGGCCATAATTGCATCCAGTAACAAGCCGACGATCTGTAGAGTTTCGCTGACTTCCAAATTGCCGAGTAACCCTACCTGTCCGCTTTGTGCAAGTGTTTGCTCCAGTCCAGCCAAAAGTGCGGGGGCATTCAAATATAGATGCTGCGAGTCCGATTTTATATTGTACAATTTCCGCAACGCCCCAATAATAGCGCTGGGATCGAAATCGGGCGATGGCTCGGTGGCATTTTTCCTGGCCTGGGACTCGGCGTACCTGAGCAGCACTACGAAGGCATTGAATGCATCGGGTTGATAAGAAGTGGTTGCCGCCATGTCAGTCTTTGTATGATTGAAAAGCAAATCTTAATGTAAAGTATAGGGGTAAACGGCAATTACGTTAAGCCTTGAGGCATAATCATGAACGAGCAAACGAGCATTGACCCAAGGGAAGTCGCCTTTTTTCAAGGGCTAGCAGCATTATGGTGGCAGGAAAACGGGCCATTCTGGCCGCTGCATTGCATGAATGAACTCCGATCAAACTACATCCGCGACCTTTTATGCACTGCGTTTGAACTGGATGCCAACGCGGAAAAACCTTTGCGGGGTCTGCGAATACTCGACATTGGCTGCGGCGGGGGGATTCTTAGCGAAGCTGTGGCGCGCTTGGGCGCGTCAGTCCATGGCGTGGATGTGGCAGCAAAGAATATCATCATCGCTCGCCAACATGCGGAATTGGGCGGGTTGTCCATAGACTACGAAATCGCCAGCGCTGAAATACTCGCCGGACGGGGGGAGCTTTACGATGCGGTGTTGAACATGGAGGTGGTGGAACATGTGGCTGAATTGGATTTATTCCTTAATGCCTGCATGAAGTTGGTGCGGCCTGACGGGGTCATGGTAGTCGCCACGATCAATCGCACCATTGCCTCCTGGCTGGGAGCCATTGTCATGGCGGAATATGTTTTGCGCTGGCTGCCACGTGGAACCCATCACTGGTCGCGTTTCCCCACGCCCGTGGAAATAGAAAACTTGCTGGCAACGGATGGAATGCTTGTCTTTGCCAACACGGGAGTTGTTGTGAACCCTTTTACGCGGCGGTTCCGGCTTAGCGCTTACATGGGCGTCAATTACATACTGACGGCAAGGAAAGGGACCGGGCAAGGAGATTTTACCGAAGCATTGGATTGGTAATCATCTTCGATAATGCACATGTAACGAAACCAAGTTAAGATTAGACCCTGGCAAAAAAACCAAAAACTAAGGGGAGGCATTGAAATGCACACGGCGAAAATTTTCATTGAAATTGCGGCATTTGTGGCGGTGGCGATCATTCTCTGGAGGGTTTTCAAACAAAAATAGAAATCCACCATAACCGTTCAGACCCCCCGTCACTATGCCTCGTTTTCTAGGGCTAAAAGTTGTGCGGGGTGTCTGAACGCTTACATAGAGAGATCGTCCCTTGTTCCAGAGTTTCCATTGGGCATTGAAATTGAGACATAAACTTGGGTGACGTAATTGATATAATCAAAGCTGATTTACTCAATCCCGACCATGGGACAGCTATCTTAAACCTGCTCAACGAGTATGCCCAAGACGAGATGGGGGGGAATTGCGAGTTATCGACCTTCGTCAAGCAAAATCTTATTGCCGAACTGCAAAAACGGCATGGGGTACACGTCATCCTCGCTTATTTTTATGATGACCCGGCGGGGCTGTCAATTTGCTTTGAAGGGTTCTCTACCTTTGCCTGCAAACCGCTGTTGAATATTCATGACCTCATCGTCGCAAAAAAATACCGGGGAATGGGCCTGTCAAAAATGCTCCTGTCAAAAGCCGAAGCAATCGCTTGGTCATTAGGATGCTGCAAACTCACGCTGGAAGTTTTGGAAGGCAATAACATCGCTCAAGCGGCTTATAAGGCGAGCGGCTACAACGCTTACCAGCTTGATCCTAAAGCTGGCAAAGCCCTATTCTGGCAAAAAATTATTGAGTGACAAATTCCGCCCTAGCTGGATTGCAAGGGCAATGCTGTTGACACATCTTTTAGCATTCCTGCAAAGCAATATTTGCATATACCGTGCGTCATTTGTGGAAGACGGGAAAATTCAAACATCCCCAACTTGCCCACGGCATCCTCGACATGAATCCAATTTCCCTCTATATCAATCCGGTAACACCATCCACAAGCTTTTAGGTATTCATCATTTTGTGGGTTGTTTGCCGGGTCAAATTGTTGCATACGGGCTTGTTTGCACAGCATCCTTGCCTTTAATTCGACATCGCCTCGGTCACCTAATGACGTGACTGTCATTTCCATCAAACGCCGATGGGAACTGGATTCGCAATTAAACTGATAACGTACTGTGGAACCGCCGCGGACCCGCTTGAAAAGATATTGGTAAAGCCTTGAAGTGGTTGAATCGGTGATGTAATTATAAACCGGTTTATTCAATACCTTTTCGGGTGAAATCCCCTGCCAACCATGGTCGCTGGCATAGCGACACCAGTCATCGTTGACGGAAATAATTTCGTCATGTCCGTTGATTCGATAGGATACGCAACAGTCATCGTCTAACATGGCAACCCCCTAACCTTAAGCTGGCGATTGTTGGAGTCGCCAAGCGTACAGTTATAAACCAGTGGATTAATCAAAGAACTATTTGCCACTTACAGCGTTTTCAATGTCCATTGATTACTTTGTTTATCGTTGGCGGCAAGGGGTTGCAGCCCTACGGCCCTTGTTACGCAGTAGGTCGGCAACCCTTTGCCGACACAGACGAACATTATGTAAGTAACTTGTGATATAAAAAACGCTGTAAAGCTAGCAATTGATATTGATTTTAATTTCCCACTTGGCAGGATTCAAGCCATTTATCTATAAATAGTCTATCTATAGACAAACATTATCAATCAACCAGAAGCCGATGGCGAACATTCAAGTTTCTTCCGCTTCAAAGACTGGCAAGCCAACGCCACATCTTCCTTATTAAGTCCGTTGAAAAAAGCGATGTAAGTCTTTTTTCCACGATGGGTATGGGAGATAATTCCAGATTTGGCATGGCGGAACGCAAAAGGGGCTGTTTTGGAAGCCTCTGCAAGGCGATGTTCCGCCTCTTTCTGTTCGGTAAAAGCACCAACCCTGATTTCCCATGAGGCTGCATGGTCATCTTTAACATGTGGCGGTTCGGCTACGGCCTTTTTTGGCGTTGGTTCCCAAAGTTTCTGATTGATGGGTTCAGGCTGACTGTCTTGCTCTTCCAGTTCGTCGGGTGGTTGGCTAGTTCTCTTTTCCAAGCCGGAGGGTTTGTGCAAAAGTGCCGGAAACTGCGAACCGTTGAAATTCGCCAGATGGTACGCTGGTTCCTTACCTTCCATTTGGGCAAAACCGTCGTCCAATATCTCCATCATGTGGGCATCACGGAGGGAATGGGAGATGCCACCAAAAACCACACCGACTAGACGCACGCCATCACGCTTAGCCGAGGCGACAAGATTAAAACCTGACGAATTGATGAAGCCGGTTTTAATGCCATCTGTACCAGGATATTTGTCCAACAAATGGTTATGGTTACGGAAATTATGATCCCTGAACCAGAAGCTATCGGTGGAGAAATAAGAATAATACTCAGGAAAATTTTTCAGCAAAGCCTTGGCCAGCCGGTACATGTCCCATGCCGTAGTGACTTGGGCAGGGTCGGGCAAACCTTGCGCATTGCGAAAAACCGTATTGCCCATCCCCAGTTGGCGTGCCTTTTGGGTCATCATTTCGGCAAAGGCCGGTTCCGACCCAGCCAAAGTCTCGGCGATCACCGTGGCAGCGTCGTTAGCCGATTGGGTTACCAAGCCCAATATGCCTTCCTCGACAGTGAGCGTGTCTCCCGCCCTCAAACCCAATCGCGATGGGGGTTTGGAAACTGCAAAAGGCGATGCCACCATGTTGTCGCCAAGCGATAACTCGTTCCGGGAAAGCGCCTCGAACACAAGGTAAAGGGTCATCATTTTAGTAAGCGAGGCGGGATGGCGCAATTCATCGGCGTTCTGCTCGTAAAGAACCCTATCCGATTCAACCTCTACAACCAGCGCGGAGTAAGGCCCCGCCTCTGATTTCAGGGGGCTTGCCAATGCGGCAACTCCCAATAACAGCAATACTGAAAGAGGGCGGAAGGTATGACAGGAAACCAAGGCAAAATTTGTAAATTTCATCGGTAGATCTTCTACAACAGTGACTTTTTGAAAACTTTAAATCTTAAATTAGTGGGGTTTGATTCAAACTGATCGCATCTACTTAGGCGCAATTTGATATCACCTGGAGTGCAAGGCTTGCCTTGCCAATGCTGCCTACCCTCGCACGGCAAGTCTTGCACACCAGTAATTACTTTCAATCACGCTCACTAGCGTTCTTTCATCACCCGTTGTTTCTCGCGCTGCCAGTCCCTATCTTTTTCTGTGGCGCGTTTGTCATGCAGTTGCTTGCCTTTGGCCAGGCCGATTTCAAGCTTGGCCCTACCCTTGTTCCAATACATGGCTAATGGTATTAGGGTGTAACCCTTGCGTTCCACTAAGCCGATGAGTTTGAAAAGCTCATGCTTATGCATCAACAATTTACGTGTCCGGGTGGAATTGGCGACCACATGGGTGGAGGCGGAAAGCAACGCCGAAATATGGGAACCGAGCAACCAAGCTTCTCCATCCTTGATGATGACATAACTTTCCTTGAGTTGAAGCTTTCCGGCACGCAAGCTTTTTACTTCCCACCCCATGAGCACAATCCCCGCCTCATAACGCTCCTCAATAAAATATTCATGGGTAGCCTGACGGTTGACGGCGATAGTCGATTCACCGTGCGCCGATTTTTTTTTCTTTACTGCCATTCGGTTGTTTTGACACTGCCTGGGATTATGTTGGGATGAATGTTATTTTACCTCATTTCGAGATGTAAAGAGGACGACAGTGCTAAAATATGCTCTTATGACAACCAATCATCTAACTTTGGGGTGAATATGACCGAACAACGTTTCGTCCACGCGCAATGGTCCTCGCGACTGGCTTTTATACTGGCTGCGAGCGGATCGGCTATCGGCTTGGGCAATATCTGGAAGTTTCCCTATCTGGCCGGGGATAACGGTGGTGGCGCATTTGTATTGGTTTATCTCCTTAGCGTTGTGGCCATAGGCATTCCCATCATGATCGCCGAAACCATGCTGGGGCGGCGCGGCAAGCAGAGTCCGATCAACACCATGCGGAGCTTGGCCGAAGACGCCAAAGCTAGCCCGCTTTGGCGTTACGCCGGTTGGCTGGGAGTCGTCTCTGGATTTCTAATACTCTCCTATTACAGCGTCATTGCCGGTTGGGCCATGGCCTACTTCTTCAAAATCAACAGTGCCTTGTTTGAACATATTGATGCCGCCAGTTCCACCCGTTTGTTTGAGAATTTCAAGGCCTCCCCCGAATTCTTGGGTATTTGGCATACTTTCTTCATGGTGGCAACGATGTTCATCGTCAGCCGGGGTGTCAGCGGCGGATTGGAACGCCTGTCGCGCTTTATGATGCCCGCCCTGCTGCTGATGCTGTTGGTTTTGGATGTTTACGCCATGAATTCCGGCGGATTTGGCAAAGGCATGGCCTTTCTATTCAACCCGGATTTCAGCAAACTGACCGGGGGTGGGGTGCTGGTGGCTTTGGGGCAGGCCTTCTTTTCACTGGGCCTGGGCATGGGTTCCATCATGGTCTATGGCTCTTATTTGCCGTCGGATGTTTCGATTGCCCGGTCTAGCTTGTTTGTCATCGCCGCCGATACCTTGGTGGCCCTGCTGGCAGGGATGGCCATATTTCCGTTGGTTTTCGCCAATGGCCTGTCGCCGTCGATGGGTCCTGGGCTGATTTTCGAGACCTTGCCCATCGCCTTCGGTCAAATGCCGGGGGGTTGGCTGTTCGGCATGTTATTCTTTGCGTTGATTTTTTTCGCTGCCATCACTTCCTCCGTCGCCTTGATTGAACCGGCAGTGGCTTTTCTGTCCGAAAACAAGGGGATGGACAGGGAAAAAGCCTGCTGGTTTAGCGGAGCGGCCTGCTGGTTTTTGGGCCTTGGGACTGTCTTTTCCTTCAATGTCTGGTCCGATGTGAAATGGTTCGACAAGACAATTTATGAATGGGTGGACATGCTTACCGCCGAAATCATGCTGCCCATCGGCGGTGTGCTTGTCGCCGTCTTTGCCGGCTGGATCATGTCAAGGACCGACAGCGAGTCCGAACTGAAGCTGCAAGACCCCCGCCATTATCAGGCTTGGCTGATTTTGGTGCGCTATATTGCACCCTTGGGCGTGGCCCTGGTCTTCTTAGACGCAATGGGGTTGATATAAGCCATGACCACGGTCAGCAGAAGCGCGCTGGTTCGTTTTCCGGCGCATTTGATGTACGAATTGGTTGAAGATGTCGAATCCTATCCCCGTTTTTTGCCTTGGTGTTCCGCCAGCCGCATCCTGAGACGTTCGGGCGATGTGGTGGATGCCGAATTGGAGATATCCAAGGCTGGGTTCCAGAAGTCTTTTGCCACCCGCAACACCCTTCTTGCCCCGGACCAAATCCGTATCAGTTTGCTGGAAGGCCCGTTCTCCCATCTCGAAGGCGTTTGGAACTTCACCCCTTTACGGAAGGATGCTAGTAAGATCAGCTTTGACCTTGAATTTGAAATGACCGGCAAACTGGCAAACCTAGCGTTTGGCACGATCTTCAACCAAATCTGCAACACGATGATCGATGCCTTCAACGAACGCGCGAAAGCCGTTTATGACTATCAACACAAAGAAGATGCGGATTGAAGTTGCCTATGCCAAACCGTCCGAGCAAGTTATCCTGACGCTTGACATTGCCGATGGCTCCACAATAGAGGCGGCAATCATTGAATCGGGGATATTGCAGCGTTTTCCAGAAATTGACCTGGCAAACAACAGGGTGGGGATTTTCGGTAGGCTGTTCAAGCTGGATCAGGTTCTCAGGGCAGGCGACCGGGTGGAAATCTACCGCCCGTTGCTGGTCGATCCCAAAGAAATGCGGCGGACAAGGGCAGCGAAGCGGTAAACTAAAAACTGCAATTGGTCCACGAAAATCACGAAATACAGCGTTTTTAATGTCACAAAATTACTTTGTTTAAGTTTTGAAATAGTTGGCGGCAAAGGGTTGCCGCCCTACAATCCTTGATATGCAGTAGGTCGGCAACCCTTTGCCGAGATGCGCGTATATATGTAAGTAACAAATAGATATAGGAAACGCTGTATCTCCTACATTAATGCTTTCAAAAGCATAAAGACAATAGGGCAACACATGGGCAATGCACCGTTCATAAAATCCATACAGGTGAATAAAGTTCGCCACCTTCAAGATTTTAAAATAGAAATTGATGAATCGCGACCGCGTCACCTCATTCTCACTGGTCCTAACGGCAGCGGTAAAACATCTCTGCTTGTTTTTCTCAAAGACTATCTCGAAGGCATCCATACCCGAGAATTGGTTAAGGTGGAAAATTGGAAACAGGTTAAAGCTAATTATGAAAATCGTATCACATCACTCGAATCTTCCTTGGCACTAAAAGATTCGGAAGAGCAAAAAATAACCGATCAAGGAGAGATTTTTCGAACCTCTGAAGATATTCGTCTTATTAACCCTATTATTGCCAAGTACAATGCCGTAATACCGAACATATCCGATTTAATAGGTCTTGCGGAGTTGTATGAAAAGGGAGAGTTCCTGATCAGCTTCTTTGAGGCTCGGCGTTTTTCTCAAATCCAAGCTGTGTCTGGGCCTCAAAAGCTTGATCTAGCCAAAGTCAACCCCATTGTAGTCACTCCTAACTCTCCTGGCACCCGCTTCCTTCAGTTTCTGGTTAATCAGAAAAACCGAGCAGCTCAGCTTCAATTAAGAAACGATAAAGCCAGGTCTAGCGAAATCGAAAGCTGGATAAAAAAAATCGAGGTGAAGTTTCAGGAACTTTTCCAAGACCATAGTCTTACTCTTGAGTACGATATCGATAATTTCGATTACAAGATTAACATCCCTGGACACGAACCTTTCCGTATGGTGGATAATCAACTATCGGATGGGTTTTCTTCGGTCATACACATCGTCGCCGAACTTCTACTACGCATGGAGGCCGTGACACCCGGCAACTATAACGTCCCCGGCATTGTGCTGATTGATGAAATCGAAACTCATTTACACATCAAACTACAAAAAGCGATTCTGCCGTTTTTGACCGATTTTTTCCCCAACATCCAGTTCATCGTCACCACACATTCACCCTTTGTAATGACTTCTCTGAATGATGCGGTGGTTTTCGATCTGGAATCTAAAGAGCGTTGGGAACACATGGCTCCCATGGCTGCTAGTACAGTGGTAGAAAGTTATTTCGATTTGGATCTTTATTCCAATGAGATAAAGAACAGGGTTTCGAGATACAGCGAACTCGCCAAAGAAAGCAATCTCATGGAAGAGGAAAACGACGAACTCAACCGAATCCGAATACAGTTGGATAATATCGATTATGAAAGTGCTCCCGAACTGGTTGCCCAATATCGCTCCCTTCGGGCTAAGGAGTCTGCCCGGTGATCTATATCCAAAAAAGCGATGGTGCAGAATTACAACCGCTGCTTGATGCCGCAAAAAACAAGGACGATGCCAACGTATACCGGGCCGGACCTGTTTACGAGAAAATTAAGACGGATTTCCATTCGAAGTGTTATCTATGCGAGGACAATGAAGTCACCTCGATTCAGATAGAGCATTTTGAGCCTCATCAGAACGACCTTCCCAAGAAATACGCTTGGAATAACCTCTTTTATTCATGTGGACACTGCAATAATATCAAGGGGGCCAATTTCTGGCCTCTGCTAAACTGCACCGATGCCGCCGATCAAGTGTGGGAGTCCATTGAAATCCACTTCACCCCTTTTCCAAAAACCACGGTTGACATTCTACTCAGTCCGTCCTGCCCCAAAAAACAGGAAGGCGAAAACACCCGTCAACTCTTGGAAAAAGCGCTTGCTGGGAAAGGAACAACGGCTATGAAGACAGACGAGGCCGCCATCCTTCGGCAAAAAATGTTGAGAGTCTATAACGATCTCTCGCTTGCCATCGAGAAGCTGGACATGGATTCTATTAGGAAGGCCATATCAGACAATAGTGCCTTTGCAGGAATGCTACGCTGGTATCTGAAAAATGATTTTCCTGACTTGTTTCAACAGGTAATGCCCTAGCTTTACCATGCCGTCAATTATCACGCAGCCGGACGGGATTTGTAATCCCGTTGGTAACTTTTTGTAGTTTGGCAAGGCATGCTTGCACACAAAACGTAAGCAACGGGGTTACAAACAACGTGGCGCATCGGGGTAGGGGCAATGCTGTTGAATTAATGCTTTGCTCTTAACGTTGCGCCGTTGCGTGAAAATTTCTTTTTGCTTCCTCGCCATACAGTTTGACCATGCCGTTGAGCAAAGATTTTTTTGACTCACGCAACGGCGCAACGACGCAACGTTAAGAGCCATACATAGGTTTGCCTGATGCTTCATTCGCTTCACGATTTTTTGTTTGGGGGGTTTGATAAATTGTGGATGCAATAGAAACAATAGTCTTTGCCCATGATATACCAACAACCTCTTGTTTATGCTAAGCATTTTAGGCCACACTCAAAAAAACAACGCACTTTCGGAGAGGCTTGCCCTAACCCCCCTTTTGCAAAGGGGGGGACCAAGATTGAGCCACAAATCTCCCGCATTGCATTGCTAACCCTGTCGGTTACAATTTTCCCACTAGCCACTATTCACTGCATTTCCTTCTTTTGGTTCAATCAAGCCCCAGTTTAGTGAGATAATAAAGGATTTAACAACAGTATGGGGCAGCAGACTGGCGCACCTGGCGTTCTAAGCGCAAAGGGAATGTTTATTGCTTATCTTCTCCTCATCCTCTTACAACCCGCTTTGTAGCTTATGGCTTGCCATGGTTTTTAACGCTTAGGCGTAGAAACCCGTAAGACACTAACCACCAGCCTTAGCCACTAGCCACTGACCAAATAGCTTGCCATGATTAATAAACTGCTCGTCAAAAGTACGCCTACGCCTGCCCTGACCGAAAAACCCCCTTTGGGAATGGATGCCGGACCACTGGTCGAGGATATCAGCCGACACTTCAATTACACGTTGGGCCGGGATAAAAGCTGCAAGTCTGCCCATTATAGTTACACTGCACTGGCCTTGGCAGTGCGCGACCGTTTGATGGAGCGTTGGAAGAACACGGCATACGCTTACGAGGAAGGTGACACCAAACGTGCTTATTACTTGTCTCTAGAGTTTCTAATGGGCCGCACTTTCGGCAACGCCATGCTGAATTTAGGTTTGGAGAACCCCTTGCATGAGGCTTTGCATAATCTGGGCTTGGATTTGGAGGAACTGGTGGAAAGCGAGCCGGACGCGGGGCTAGGCAATGGCGGCCTAGGGCGTTTGGCGGCCTGCTTCATCGACAGTTGCGCTACGCTGCAATTGCCGGTGATGGGTTACGGACTGCGCTACGAATACGGCATGTTCCGGCAAAACATCGAAGACGGCAACCAAGTCGAGGAACCCGACCATTGGTTGCGCAATGGTCATGTCTGGGAAATCGAGCGCCCGGAATTGACCCAGCGCATCCGTTTTCGTGGGCACACCGAAACCCAAGAAGGCCATGACCGAATCAAGCGTGTCGTCTGGGTGGACACCCACGACGTATTGGCTGTGCCTTTTGACATCCCCATTCCAGGTTACCAAAACGAAACGGTCAACACCTTGCGTTTATGGAAGGCCGGTGCCACTGACGAGTTCGACTTGGGCGAATTCAATGCCGGCGATTATGCCGGATCGGTGGAAAGGAAGAACAAGGCTGAAAACATAACGATGGTGCTTTATCCCAATGACGCCAGTGAAAGCGGCAAGGAATTGCGTCTGCGCCAGCAGTATTTTCTCGCCTCCGCCAGTTTGCAGGATGCGATTAGGCTGTGGATACGCAAACACGGCAAGGATTTCAGTCAGTTTGCCGAGAAGAACTGCTTCCAATTAAACGACACCCATCCTAGCATCGCCGTGGCAGAGCTAATGCGCCTGTTATTGGATGAGTATGACATCGAGTGGAACGAAGCCTGGTCCATCACCCGGCACACCATGGCCTACACTAACCACACCTTGTTGCCGGAGGCGTTGGAGCGTTGGCCGGTGCGGCTGTTCCGGCAACTGCTGCCGCGCTTGCTGGAGATTATCTTTGATATCAACGCCCGTTTTATGGCCGAAGTGTCCAACCGCTGGCCCGGCGATTTCGACCGCATGGCCCGTATGTCGCTCATCGAGGAAGGCTGGGAGCAGCAAGTGCGCATGGCCTACTTGGCTATCGTCGGAAGTTACTCGGTCAACGGCGTGGCTGAATTACATTCCGACCTATTGAAGCAGGGGCTGTTTCGCGATTTTTATGAGTTGTGGCCGAAGAAATTCAATAACAAAACCAACGGTGTCACCCCGCGCCGCTGGCTGGCTTGGTGTAACCCCAAGTTGTCGGCACTGATAACAGAAACCATCGGCGATGCGTGGATCACCGATTTGTCCCAGTTAAGCAAGTTGGCACCCTACGCGGAAGATGCCAAATTTCGCGCCCGCTGGCAGCAGATCAAGCGAGACAATAAAGTGCGCCTGTTGGAATTCAAGAAGATCGAGATGGGTACGAATGGGGCCAGCCCAGACATGTTGTTCGATGTGCAGGTCAAGCGCATCCATGAATATAAACGGCAGTTGTTGAATGCACTACATGTGATCCACCTTTACGACCGGATCAAGCGCGGTGACACCGCCGATTGGACACCCCGCTGCGTATTGTTCGGCGGCAAGGCCGCACCGGGTTATTTCATGGCCAAGCTCATCATCAAGCTCATCAATAATGTGGCTAATGTGATCAGTAAAGATCCGGCGGCGGTCGGCCTTTTGAATGTGGTTTTCGTACCCAATTACCGGGTCTCAGCGATGGAGGTCATTTGCGCGGGCACGGATCTATCCGAACAAATATCCACCGCTGGCAAAGAGGCTTCCGGCACGGGCAACATGAAGTTCATGATTAACGGCGCAATGACCATCGGCACTTTGGATGGAGCAAACATTGAGATACGCGAGGAAGTGGGCGACGCGAATTTCTTTCTGTTTGGCTTGACGGCGGAAGAAGTGGAAAGGACACGCGGCAACTATGACCCCAATGCCATCATTGCCGCCAACGAGGAACTCAGCCGGGTCATGCATTATCTGGAAATAAGCCATTTCAACCAGTTTGAGCCAAATATTTTCGATCCGATCATCCATTCGATTCGCAATCCCCACGATCCTTGGATGACTGCGGCGGATTTCGGCAGCTATGTCCAAGCGCAACGGAGGGCTGCCGAGTCCTACCTCGACCAAGAGGCATGGACGAAGATGAGCATCCTCAACACTGCGGCTAGTGGCAAGTTCTCCAGCGATCGAACTATTAGTGAATATAACCGCGATATTTGGAGATTGGAACCTGTTTGCCCGTTGCCAGCGGAATAGAAACATTCATAAAGTGTTCAACGTTCTGCTCTACGAACCAGAAATACCGCCAAACACTGGCAACATCATCCGTCTTTGCGCCAATATGGGAGCCAGCCTCCATCTGATCAAGCCCTTGGGTTTCGATCTGGACGATAAAAAATTGCGCCGTGCCGGGTTGGATTACCGCGAATGGGCATCGGTGCAGGTACATGAGGCACTTGAAGACTGCCTAAGTGCAATCAAACCTGAAAGATTGTTTGCACTGACGACCAAGGGTGGGCGCTGTTATGCCGAGCCGCAGTTTAGGGCTAGGGATGCTTTTCTGTTCGGACCCGAGTCGCGTGGGCTACCCGCCCCAGTGCGCGAGTCGGTGTCCGTTGAAAACCGGCTTTTTATTCCGATGGTAGCCGAAAGCCGTAGCCTCAACCTATCCAACGCGGTGGCGCTAGTCCTATTCGAGGCATGGCGGCAATGCGGATTCAGCGGGAGTGGGCGTTAAGAAATCCCCCCTGCCCCCTTATACAAAGGGGAGGTAGGGGGATTTACCGAAACCATCAACATTGAGGCACATAATGAAACTGGGTTTTCTCGCTTCACACAACGGCAGCAACATGCAGGCGATCATTGAAGCCTGTAAAACAGGTGCTTTGCAGGCCACACCCGTCGTGGTCATCAGCAATAATGCCGTCTCCGGCGCATTGGCAAGGGCCGGGCGGGAGTCTATCCCCCATTACCACCTGAGTTTGAAAACCCATCCAACCCCGGAACTGTTGGATCAGGCAATTTTGGATGCCTTGATCGCACATCGTGTGGATATGGTTATCTTGGCAGGCTATATGAAAAAATTAGGTGTAAAAACCTTGACTCGGTTTGATGGGGCCATATTGAATATCCACCCTGCCCTTCTACCAAAATTTGGCGGACAGGGTATGTATGGCATTCATGTGCATGAAGCAGTTTTGGCCGCTGGGGAAAAAGAAACCGGGGTCACCATCCATCTAGTGACTGAAGAATATGATAGCGGGGCAATCATCGGCCAGGAGAAGGTTCCCGTGTTGCCGGACGACACACCACAGACCCTGCAAGAACGGGTATTAAAAACCGAACATGCTTTTTTCCCAAGAATATTAGATAGGATTAGGTGCGGGGAAATTGCTATTCCAGGTTATCGGACAATGAATCCAGTGACATGACAGCCCGTTTGGAAGATAAACTGGCGCTGTTTCAGCATCCCTCCGATGTCTAACCGCCTTACAGAGCGTATCGAGTTGTTGCGGGGTCAATTTGTAAACCTGGACCTTGCCGTATCACCCATCAGATGCGCTTTTACGTTGCGCCGTTGCGTGAGACCTTCTTTTGCCTTTCGCAATGCGGCATGTCATTCAATGGGCAAAGATTTTTATCTCACGCAACGGCGCAACGACACGGGAGGTTCTGGCCGAAAACCCGGATTACGCCGCAAGCGGCTCCATCCGGGCTACGGCCTGCACATTTACGTAACATCAGATGGTAATTGCTACCTGACAACGCACTTAACATCAGTTAAAAGGCAATTCAAGAACTATTTCGAGTAGCCTATGGTCTTTCTCAAATATCCGGCGGCGGTGGAGCCAGCACACTCCGCGAACCGTTGTTATCGGATGGACTGACAATGCCAGCCTTTTCCATGTCTTCTATCATTCTTGCCGCGCGGTTGTAGCCCACCTTGAAACGCCGCTGCACACTGGAGATGGAAGCTTTGCGGCTTTCTGTCACAAAGCGCACCGCTTCGTCATAGAGCGCATCCGACTCTTCCCCGCCATCTCCGCCACTGGCCCCTCCTTTCGAGCCGCCGCCAAAATCAGGCGTGTCTTCGCTGAATCGGGTGATTTCCTCAATGTAATCCGGTTTGCCTGTGCGCTTGAGAAATTCCACCACATTATGCACTTCTTGGTCAGAAACAAAAGCGCCATGGGCACGCATGGGAATGCCAGAACCAGGCGGCAGGAACAGCATGTCTCCGTTGCCCAGTAAGGTTTCCGCCCCGCCTTGGTCAATGATGGTGCGAGAGTCGATGCGTGACGACACTTGGAACGACAGCCGAGTGGGAATATTGGCCTTGATTAAGCCAGTGAGAACATCCACTGACGGGCGTTGTGTCGCCAAAATTAGATGGATGCCAGCTGCACGTGCCTTTTGTGCAAGACGGGCAATCAACTCCTCCACTTTTTTGCCGACTATCATCATCATATCCGCCAACTCGTCAATGATGATGACAATGAAGGGCAATTCGCCTAGGGGCGACGGGCCTTCATTTTCTGATACGCTTGTGTTGGGATTCCATAACGGATCAAGTATGGGTTGATTGGCTTCCAGCCCATCGCGGATTTTTTGATTGTATCCAGCCAAATTTCTTACCCCAAGCAGGGACATGAGCTTGTAGCGCCGTTCCATTTCAGCCACCGACCAACGCAGCGCATTGGCGGCCTCTTTCATGTCAGTGACAACGGGTGTCAGCAGGTGCGGGATGCCCTCATAGATTGACAATTCCAGCATTTTGGGGTCGATCATAATCATGCGCACTTGGTCAGGCCCTGCCTTGAACAGCATGCTCAGGATCATCACGTTGACGGCCACCGACTTGCCTGACCCCGTGGTGCCCGCCACTAACAGATGCGGCATCTTGGCTAGGTTGGCCACCACTGGCTCACCGCTAATGTCCTTGCCAAGCACCATCGTCAAAGGAGACTCGGAGTTTTGGTAAACATTGGAGGCCAGCACCGAATGGAGCAACACTATTTCCCTCTCCTCATTGGGAATCTCCAAGCCAATGACGGATTTGCCAGGGATGATTTCCACAACGCGTACACTGGTGAGCATCAGTGCACGGGCTAAATCCTTTGCCAACCCGCTAATGCGGCTGGCTTTTATCCCAGGGGCGGGCTGAACCTCGAAACGGGTAATCACTGGGCCGGGAAGCACATCCACTACCTGCACTTCAACGCCAAACTCGCCTAGGATGCTTTCCAGCAGGCGCGACATCTTATCCAAGTCTTCCCGCGAGTATCCTTTGGTTTTGGCAGACTTCTGGTTAAGCAAAGCCAGCGGTGGCAATTCGCCGGGTTGTGCATTTGAGAGTTCTCCAAGCTTGCCACTTTTAGTATTAGGTTGCTTGGCTAGCTCGCTTTTCTCTTGGGTGGTGGAGCCCTTTGGGTTTGGCTGTGCTTTGCCAGGCAAGTCGTTTTTGGCTGGCTTGGCCTTTTTGGCGGATACAGTGGGTTCGTTGCTGGATTCCAGTTCAGAAACATGCCCAACACCTTGGAACACCGAGAAAAAGCCATTTACGATGAGCAGTGAGTACTTGCCCATGGCATCGACCATGACCAGCCAGGAGACACCGGTGAAAAGCGAAATGCCTACCAGCAGGGATGAACCCAGCAACACTGATGTCCCGGTGAGGCCAAAATCGGCCAAAAGCCAGTTGTGGATTACAAGGCCCAAAATGCCGCCGGACGTTTGGGGCAGTTCAAGCTGGAGTTTTTGCGGCAAACCTTCCAAATGGATGTCCGCCAATGCACAACCCGATGCAAGGATCAGAGCAAGGCCCACAAATCTAAAAAGATAGACAAACGGGTTTAATGACCAAGGCCGTTGGCATTTGTAAATAGTGTGTCCATAAATGGCTAGTATAAATGGAAGTGCAAATGCAACGATGCCAACCATGGTCAAGCTAAAGTCAGCCACCAAGGCACCCACCGATCCCGCAGCATTGCTGATGCCGTTCACCGGACCGGTATGGCTCCAGCCTGCATCCTCCAAGTTGAATGTAATCAAGGAAATCAGATAAAACAAGGCGATTGCTGCAAGGGCCAGGAACACCAATTCGCGAAACCCTTTGTTAAGACTTGCGCCGATGTCGGCGGCTACTGGAACTTTCTTGTCTATTTGTGACAAAATTCTCACCAAATCAGAAAAATTAAGAAATGCCGGTTATTTTTCAAAATAACTGTGGTTTAATCAAGTACAACTATTATCCGCTATTTTTTCACAGAGGTTTGCATGAACGAAATTAAACATTCAAAGATATTGATCCTCGGTTCGGGGCCAGCAGGCTACACTGCAGCCGTTTATGCGGCCAGGGCCAATCTGAGCCCAGTGCTGGTAACCGGAATTCAGCAGGGTGGGCAGTTGACCACGACTACAGAAGTGGATAATTGGCCGGGCGATGCCGAAGGCGTCCAAGGCCCAGAATTGATGGGTCGTATGTTAAAACATGCCGAGCGCTTTAACACCCAGGTTATTTTCGACCATATCCATACCGCCGACCTCTCCGAGCGGCCATTTAAACTGCTTGGCGACGAAGCTATCTATACCTGTGATGCCCTTGTCATCGCCACTGGTGCATCGGCGCGCTACTTGGGCCTGGAATCGGAAGATGCCTTCAAGGGCAAGGGGGTTTCCGCCTGTGCCACCTGCGACGGTTTTTTCTATCGCGGCAAGCCAGTGGCGGTGATCGGCGGCGGCAACACGGCAGTGGAGGAAGCGCTTTACCTGTCCAATATCGCCTCGAAAGTCACCGTGGTCCATCGCCGGGACAAATTCCGTTCTGAGAAAATATTGTCTGACAAACTCGTCGAACGTTCCAAAACCGGTAATGTAGTCATCGAATGGAACGCCGTGCTGGGTGAGGTGTTGGGCGACAGCAGCGGGGTAACCGGAGCTAGAATCAAGAATGTGCAAGACGGTTCCAGCAAGGACATTGACGTAGATGGTGTATTCATTGCCATTGGACACTCGCCAAACACCGAAATTTTTGCCGGTCAATTGGAGATGAAGAATGGCTATATCACTGTGAAAGGCGGTTCCGAAGGCAACGCCACCGCCACCAGTATTCCCGGTGTGTTTGCCGCCGGCGATGTGGCCGACTCGGTCTACCGCCAGGCCATCACCTCAGCCGGTTCCGGTTGCATGGCCGCCTTGGACGCGGAAAAATACTTGGATAGTCTGGAATAATTTTCTCCAGTCCCCACTTTGCATCTTCCCTTAACCCTCCTTTTGCAAAAGGGGGGGCTAGTAAGGTGATATCCAATAAAGAACATCCCATCCAAAGGCCAAGCTGGGGCTTGGCGCTCCCAGAAGGAACGCCAAGCTCCAGCTTGGCAAGGTGATTTGTGGAGGAATTGTTGGTGATTTTCGTGGACAATTCATTTCGGTTTTGGTGGATTCATTATTGGAAATCACCTAAAGTCAATTTCTAGGGTGGACAAAATTCAATAAGGATGTGAAACTGCATCAATTCTCATTTTGAACAAAACCGGGCGGGTTTAGAACCCGCCCTACCAATCGACATTCCGCATCCTGTTCATAATACATTGATAATTCAAAATTAAATTGCCTGAGTAGCGGCGGGTTCCAAACCCGCCCTTATTAATCTTTGCCAAAATGAGAATTGCTGGTGAAACTGCGTGTTACCTAGTAAATAAAGTTATATACTTGTGAAATGGGTCATTTGATATTTCTAAATATATTCGAGGCTTCCCTGTGGATACAAAATCATTGATTGCAAAATTCGCACTGTATTTGTCGGTCATTGCGATGATCGGATTTTCAGCAGGTGTCTTGGCCCAACCGACGCAAGTCAGCATTACCGCCCCGGCATCCAATCCAACGACGGGAGTCCAAGGCAGTTCAGTGGTTTTTTCGGGTACAGCGACCGAAACCGACCCGAATGCGTTACCGCTTACCTACACTTGGAATTTTTCTGACGGTACAAGCCAGGCTGGACAAACCGTAAACTATCAAATAGCTACCACTGCAACGGTCGGATCGACGATCACAGCAACACTCGAAGTAACCAATGCCACTAACGTGTTAGCCGACACACAGCCAACCACTTCCGTGACGGTTGTAGCCGCGAATTCGACCACACCAGTCTCCTCCAACCTTATTTATGTTGCCAATTATTTTGCCAACACCGTCACTTTGATAGACCCGGCTTCGAATAATGTGCTTACCACCCTAACAGTCAATGGTCGTCCCTATGGCCGGGCTTTTAGTTCGGATGGAAAATACACCTATATTGTGTATCCCAAAAAAGGAGCCCCTTCTGGCACCGTCTCGGTGTTTGACACGTACACTCGTATGGTGACGGCCCAGGCAACGGTGGGCAACGGTCCTAACAACGTTGCCATCACGCCCGATGGCAGTTTGGCCTACACCACGAATTTTGCCTTGTTTGGCACTGTTACCGTGACTAACACAAGCACCAATACAGTCACAGCCACGATCCCGGTAGGGCGTTACCCCACAGGTGTTGCCATCACCCCGGATGGCACAACTGCCTATGTGGCGAGTTATAGCGATGGCACCTTGTCGGTGATTGACATTGCAAGCAATGCCGTAACTAAGACAATCCAACTAGGTCCATACCTGTTGAGCGTTGGCAATGTCTTGCCCACGACCTCCACGCCTTTCAGTGCCTTCAACGTCCAAAACCTCTCGATTTCACCAAAAAATGGAGCATTGTCCTTCTCATCCAACTTCACCTTGGGCTTATCCAGCGTCGGCATTGCCCCCGCGATCCAAGCGACCACGTTGAATATCGGCAATTTTGCCCTGTACATTCCCGCAGGTTCCTTCAAACCCGAGTGGTGGGGTGCTTATTGGTTTGGTGGAACGTTCCAGGGCGAGACGGTGGAAGTGCTGCTTCAATTGTTGGCGAACAACCAGTATTTGCTGAATGTTTACGCTTTCAATGCAAAATTGTTCGATATAAACAATCCAGTCACGGTGCGATTGAACATCGGCGGAGAAAACGGAACAACATTGGCTTACCCCACATTTCTCCCATAATGTGTCCTGATTAGCAAGATTGCCCAGCCAATTTCTAACACCTAGCCGTAATCGTCATTCCGGCAGGGATTGCCGGAATCCAGTAGCCATGGAGGGCAATCTAGATTCACCTCCCTGTGTTCTGGATACCGGCAATCCCTGCCGGTATGACGGTGTTTTGAGTTTGGCTGAAACAACTTGCTAATCAGGTAATGTGTTGCTGTTGGCGTTTCAGATCAATATCTCCAGCGGCTGAGGATGCCCCAAAAATTCCCTTGGGCTGGCTGTGAAGCCATAAGCACCGGACTGGAACACCACAATAAGATCACCCTCCTGGGCATGGGCGAGTTGCATCTTGTCTGCCAAAATGTCCAAGGGCGTACACAATGGCCCCACCACGGAAGCGGTTCTGTCCGATTCGCCGATAACCCGGTTGCCAACCACCACCGGGTAATTTTTGCGGATCACCTGCCCGAAATTACCGGAAGCGGCCAGATGATGGTGCAGTCCTCCGTCGGCCACCAGGAACACTTGCCCCCTGGATATTTTGCGGTCAATCACCCTACACACATAAATTCCGGCCTCCCCGACGATATAACGGCCCAATTCGATGACAAATTCGGCCTCAGGAAAGTCGTATCTTGCGGACGGCATCAGACTTGCCAGATGAGCGCCCACTTTGACCAAGTCTAGCGACTGCTCCCCCGGAAAATAAGGAATTCCGAAACCTCCCCCCAGATTAAGCAAGCGTACCGGAGCGGGTGCATCTGCCGCCAATTGCCGTGCAAGATCGAGCGTCTTTTGTTGTGCTTCCATAATGGATTCCGCCCGGAGATTTTGCGAACCGGAGAAAATCTGGAAGCCGTAAAAATCCAATTCCAATCCACTCATCCCCGCCAGTAGAGCCGGCACCTGTTCGGAATCCACGCCAAATTGCCTAGAACCTCCCCCCATCTTCATGCCGGAAGACTTGAGTTCAAAATCAGGATTCACCCGGATTGCCACCTTGGGCTTGACACCTAGGCTGGCACCGATATCTGCCAGCAGTTGCATTTCTCGCCCGGATTCAATGTTGACGATAATTCCAGCCGCTGCCGCCTGCCGGAGTTCCCGTTTGGTTTTTCCAGGCCCGGCAAAGCTGATTTTTTCCTGCGGCATGGTCGTATCCAGTACGGTTTTCAGTTCGCCGGCGGAAGCCACATCGAATCCGTCCACCCGGGTTGCAAGATGCTGGACCAGTGCCGGCATTGGGTTGGATTTGATGGCATAATGAAGATGGATATCTGCAGGAAGAGCCGAACGCAGTTGCCCAATCCGCTCATTGATCAGTCCGCGGGAATATGCATAAAAAGGAGTCTGTCCGATCCGTGCTGCCAACTGGTCAATAGGAACGCCGCCGATGACCAGGCTGTTATCCAAGACCGGGAAAGGCAAGGCGATTGTATGTTGGCCAAGTGGATTCATCGGTTAAGCTCGTTTGAGGTCAATTAACTCTTCCACCAGACGCTTTCGGTCGATCTTGCCATTGGGGTTGCGCGGCAAAGGCTCCCCATGATGAATTACGCGGGCCGGTACCATGAACCCAGGCAATTGCCGCTGACACTCCCCTAGGATAAGCTCTGCGTCTAGTGCATTCCAATCGGTCTTGTAAACGAATAACACTATGGCCTGCCCAAGCAAAGGATGGGGTACACCCACCGCCGCTACTTCGATGACCGTTTGAGTGGCGTAAATGACTTCCTCGACCTCGGTGGGGCTAACCCGGTATCCCGATGTCTTGATCATTTCATCACGCCTTCCGACGAAATAAAAAAAACCGTCCTTGTCCATTGTCACCGAGTCTCCCGACCACACCGCCATTTCTGGCCGGGGCAATCCAGCGAGTTGCCCAGGTGATGGTTTAAAACGTTCCGCCGTGTTTGCAGGGTCGTTCCAATAACCCAACGTCACAAGCGCCCCGCGATGCACCAACTCCCCTTCCTCACCGGGTCCGCAAAGTGTGCCATCATGGCGTACAGCCATGATCTCGGCATTGGGGATTGCCTTGCCTATCGAACCGGGTCGCCTATCTATCTCATCGGGAGGCAGATAAGTCGAGCGAAACGCCTCAGTTAGCCCGTACATCAAAAATGGCTTGGTGTTAGGCAATTTGGCCCGCATCGCATTTAGCGTTGCAGTGGGCATGGCTCCCCCTGAATTTGTAATATAGCGAAGATGTCCGTCTGTTCCAGTCGGCCAATCCAACCGGGCCAACTGTATCCATAAGGGCGGCACGGCGGCCAAGCCGGTTATTTTTTCCTTCTCCACAGTTCGGATTACATCCCGTGGCAATAAGTAATTCATCAAAACCGCGCAAGCACCGGCATGGAAAGCGGTCGTCAGTTGGGAAAGCCCGTAGTCGAAGCTTAGAGGCAAAACACAAAGAATGCGATCATCCGAATGGTTCGCCAAGTATTGCGACACGCTTGCCGCCCCTGCCACAAGGTTACGATGTGAAAACACTACACCTTTGGGTTTTCCTGTACTGCCCGAAGTGTAGAGGATTGCCGCCATGTCGGTGTCAACCATTCGGTGACGGGGTTGGTCTGGCAAACAGCCATGGGCGTGCCATCCTACCACTTCAATGCCGGCGAGGCCGTCAAACAACTTATCGCCCACCAACACCACCGTGCGCAAATCCCTGCAACTTTGCAAAACCGGGCGCAATAGTTCAAGCCGTTCAGGTGATGTCACCAGTATTTTCACATTGCAGTCATTCAGTATGTGGCTCACCTGTCCAGACTTTAGCAATGGATTTACCGGGACAAAAACACCCCCGGCCAAAGCAGTGCCAAACAAGGCCAGCACCCCTTCAATGCGTTTTTCCAGATAGATTGCGACACGGTCAAAGCGCTGGAGCCCACACAATAAAAAAAGATTTCCCGTCTGCAAACTTTGTTCGTTGAGTGCTTGATAATCAAGGGTTCTGACACCGTCCTTGACGGCAATGCCACCTGGTTGCAGTTGTGTACAGGGGCAAATCAATTGATGGATTAAATACGGTGTTTTCGACATCACAAGTTACAGCGTTTTTAATGTCACAAAATTACTTTGTTTAAGTTTTGAAATAGTTGGCGGCAAATGGTTGCCGCCCTACAATCCTTGAAATGCAGTAGGTCGGCAACCCTTTGCCGACATGGGGGTGTATTATGTAAGTAACTAATACTAAAATTTAACACGAATAATAAGTAATAACGTAGGATGTGCCGAGGTAAGCGTTCACTACCCCTGTCTTTATCCTGGGAGCGCGGCCATCTTGGCCGCCTTCAGCGGGCGAGACGCCCACGTTCCCAGGGGGGAGTGAACGCTTACGTGCCGAGGAACGAGGCGCATCTTTCGAGTTTTCAGACACTTCACGCTTGATGTGCTTCGCAAGCTCAGCCAATCCTACATCACATAGATATTTTTAGAATGAAATGGGAGTAGATATATAAAACGCTGTAACTACCAACAAATAAGGCTTGTAGTATTAGCAGGAGTTTTAATCCCTAGATAATTGATTGTATAGGAGCCGCATTGATCCTTAGCCTGAGTTCCCGTAGGCGTGGCTGTCGCAGTATATCCGGGGTCATTGGCATCTAGCACGACAGTCAATGTATAGTAAGGTGTAGTGGCATTAGGAACAACATAAGAAGTCGGACTGCTGGCTGGGTAATTGTTGGCATAGCCAAGAGTAGTCATCGTCGCGGTGTAAGAATTATTTGTAGAATAATATATAGCTTCACGGCTGGCTAAATCCAATAATGCGGTTTTGGCGGCAGTGCGTTGGGATTTTTGTGTACTTTTTAAATAGTTTGGATAGGCAAATATTGCAAGAATACCAACAATCGATACGGCAATAATTAATTCAATAAAGGTAAAGCCTGATTGAATGTTAATAATTTGATGCTTTTTCATTTGTCATTCCTGATAAAATTAACGCAACTGAATCCAATTTAATCGTTGGCCTTTGCCACCAGTCGTGGTAGGAGTAGTGGTACAGCCGGTGCCGATACAGCTATTGGGTTGAAACTTTGATACATTGACTCCACCACTGGCAGTTTTGTTGATGATGTAATTAATGCTATTGTACTGAATCGCTTGTGGTGTTCCCACCGCGCTGACATACAGGCCACTGACAGGAGAACCGTTGATATTGGCAAATTGACCCGAACTATTGGCAAATACTGACAGTCCATTGAGAAGAACGCCACCGTTTATCGGATTGATAGCCATAGTCCAACCACCAGGAGGCAAACCCGGCGAACACGTAAGTCCTTGGGTTGATGACGATGGAATTGTGGTGTTGACCATAAATAAACCACTTACTAGAAGTGGATTATAAATCACTTCTTCACCAGGGGAGGATAGGTCTAGGTAAAAACCAAATTGATTATAAAGGTAACAAGTCGCCAAATCCGCCCAGCAAATCGTATTTCCTGAAAGCGTCCGATAGTTGCCAGAAGTTTGGGTAATGGTTTGCTGTACTAAATTACTGCGATAAATGGTTTGCGGTGCCGCCAGATTATCGTAATCAGAACCACTCAGGGTGTTCCAAGCCGACATGTTCCAGTCCCAAACGCCATAAATGCTTTGTACGCCGTAGGTCGTGTTATTTGGGAGTAAATCGGAAGCATCGATGTTCTTACCTGTGCCAAAAAGGATTATTTCCCTAGGTAGCAAAGAACCAGTCTGTGCAAGTTTTGTTAAAGCTACAGCAGTGGTAATGGGTTGTGCAATCCCGGCAGCGTTCGTTGCAGTAAAAAGTGGGCCGGGGGATGATCCGGCCACGCCGAAGGTTGATGCTGTCCAGTTGGAAGGATTGCTGCTGGTGACATCAAACCGCCAGATATTGCCAAAAAGATCCCCTGCGTAAAGATAATCGACCACATTGTCACCATCTAAGTCGGCTGGGGTTACATAATTAATACCATTCGGCATTTGGGTATTCGTTTCCAAGTCGTAAACTGTCCAAGTTGGCAAGCTAGTGCAAGGAGTCGTGCCAATACAGGTTGAGGTATTGGTGATGGTCGCGATGAATATGGCTGCTGTTCCGTTGTTGCTATTATAGCCGTTACCGAAGATCACCGCCCAACTGCCGTTGTGCATGCGTGATATGATAGGCGTTCCGTAGTTCCAGCCAAAATCATCAAGGCAATAATTTGTCGGTGAATGAATGGCGCATACCGATTGAATGTTGCTAGTGTTGAGTTCATTCACAACCAAACTGGAAGCATTGCTTTGTGAAAAAATGGGTGCATAGGAAATACTCGCATTGGTAGTTGGCTCGGTAACATCCAACGCGTAGATCGCAGGGCCGCCACCGCCTAACCCGCCCACCAGCCAAGTATGCCAAGCATTATTGTAATAAAGTTCACCTATGCCTGGTGTTTGGTTTACGAAAAAACGATGGGTATAGGATGGGTCGGTGAAGTTGTAGTTGGTCAAAAATGCCGTGGTGTTATTTTGCGCAATTTCAAGTGCTACAGTTTGCGGCATGTAGGCCAGCAGTTCTGTACCGGTATTATTCGTATACGTCGATGTTATTGTGGTTATCGTATAAGTATAACTAGTACCAGAGACTACACAATTAGTGATTGAATAAGTTATGGTTGTTGTAGTGTTTCCGCTTGTGGTGGTTCCACCAGTGGGACGGCTTTTACTGCAAGTCGTAACAGTGGAAGTGACTTGTTGACCCGCTTGAAAACCATGTAACAACCCGTCGTTGCTGGCGACATACACCATTTGCATGCGCCCCGCTTGGTTGGTTTGATAGGTGGCATAGCTGTTGGTGGTTTTGTTTTCAGGCATTGTTGAGCTTGAATATAGAAGGTCAGACCAAGGGGCTGAGGTAGGGTAATTCGCGACCGGTGTACCGACATAAACCGGGCTGGAATCGACGATGTCACCTAGGACTCCACTGCGGGTACGGAATGGCCCTGGAGTGGCATCCGCTTGTTCGTTGCCTCGCACACCGATCAGGTAATTGAGTACATCGCTACCGGTGCAGGTCGCTGCGGAGCCAGAAGTATTACATTTATACAGAGAAGAACTGGCAATGACGGGGTCTGAGCTTAAAGCAGTTTGCTCGGCGCTAGTCAAACTATTCCACGCAAAGGGAATGCCTGTCGAGCCGTTCCAGCTAAGAATCGTGCGGCTACTGGGTGTCTGTGCCGTCATTGTTGCGGTACTGCCACTGCCATTCACGGCAGGACATTTCCCGCCGGTTAGATTGCATGAGGCACTCCAATCAGCCAGACTGTTCAGTCCGGTTAATATTGCACTTGAACCGGAACCTGAAGTAGTCAGGCCATAAGATAACAAATCCCCCCACCAGTTTGACGAATTATATTGGGAAACATAGACATCGGTATTTGTTTGCACTTGCCCACTGGTAACGGTGTTGGCGGTGGCTGAATTACTGGTTTGTGGTAATTGCGAAATATTGATATTATTGGATGCCGAAGAGGAGCCAATGGTCATACTGCTGCTTGAAGTATTGCTGCTAAGGTCGGCATCGTTAAAACCGCTTGCCCCGGTTATCGAAACCGTATCTGAGATGGTTGCCCCTTGCGCTGCAATACCTTGGAACAAAAAAGTGACATTGCCCACTATCCCTAATGAAAAGCTTGCATTGCTAGGCGCCCCCGCGCCACTAGCGGCTGGGCAACTAGAGTTAGTCGTTGCAATGCAGGACCAAAGAACATTGCTTAAACCAGTGAATGTGGCGGTTAAGCTGGCATTAGTCGCCACCGTGGAGCCTAGATTGGTGACCGTCACCACAAAATTGCCAAGCCCCCCGGAAGCCGATGCGGTGTTTTGGGTAATGGCGATGTCCGGCAAGCCCTCGGTAAAATACGCATCCTGAATTTCATGATAATTGGTGGAGCCACCGGTCGATGCGGCAAAGCCAAATTTAACTGTGGGCGGAAGATTATTAACCCAAGTGGATGGAGTAGTGAAAGCCGTGTCGTAGGCAATTCCGGGTGGGCTGCCCTGTCCTGCGGGATAAGGTACGCTCAGAAGCGGGGTATACGTAGGGCTGCTTGTAGGGCTGCTTGGAGGAGAGGTTATCCAGGATGTTGTAATATTGTAAGTGGATGCATAAGTGCCTGCTGTAGGGTTATAGCTGGTGGGTGAAATATTAACCAGCACATTGCGGTAAAACTGACTGGATGTCGGGCGACAAGGTGTTGCACTACAGCCTAGACTGGTTGAACTGGCTGTACTGGTTGTACCCGTACCCGTGTACCATGTTGGGGTTAATTGTTTATTTGCACTCGGGTTCGTTATCGTATTAGTACTCGCTGTATCGGAGAGCCAATTGTATCCCGCCTGAAGATTACCCGGACCACGCACAGCAATGGTCCCGTAGGGTTTACCAGTCCCACCCTTATTGGTTTGACCGTTTTCGCCATAATTTGTGCAACGGTCACCGTTATTGGCAAAATTGCCATAATCATCTATTCCCACACCAACTACCGCATTGCTTAAACCCTGCAAGGGCTGATAAACGGGGGAACCATAATTTATAACACAATAATCAGTGCTGCTACAACTACTGCAACTAGTATTGGAATTACTTCCACAATTATTACTGGTTTTACAAGTGCCATTAGCGATGCAATTCTGACAGCCCGTGTTAGGACTTTTAGTACAAATGCTACAAGCACTAGTGCCGCTAGTGCCACAAGTACTGGTACTACAAGTGCCACTTGCGCCACAGCTAGTACAGCCGTTGCATGTGCCGAAGTTAGCCCCTTGTTGGCAATAACCTAACCCGCCGCCATAAACGCCCTGGACGAAGTTAGTAGGGACGGTCGAGCCATCGAACAGGAACAAGCTGATGCCGTCGGCACCCGTCCCACCCCATGCGGTGTAACTGAAGCTCGCCTGAATGCCGAGTTGGGTAATGTTGATAGGTAGGTTATAATAAGCCGTACCCGATTGATTATTGGTATTGTTAGTCAAGCGCAACCAACCATAGCCCGCCACATCGGCACCGGATGCGGCTGTCAACGGTACACCGCTAGTATTTACGACACCAGAACTGTATAACTGCATTTTCCAATTGGGTGCCCCGGCATTCCGAAAACATTGGGAGACAGGTGTGAAACCCGTCGCCCAAGCCGGGATGATCGGCAAGCCTAAGCCGCAAACAAGTACCATCACAAGCCACAGCGCGGTCATTTTGTCGTAAATGGCTTTACACATGTTTAACATGCCATTTGATAAGTACTTTGCACAACAGCAATGGAACTCGCATCGCCACCATAACCCATCGCGGTGATTTGATACATATTGCAAAAACCATTTCCGCTATTGTAATTTGGATTGCTAGAACCTCCAGTCAGGTATTGGATATAATACATCGGGACTGCATAGAAGGTGCCGCTCCCGCCCGTGGTGGAAGTGGTCATATTAGGCGGTGTGTAAGAAACGATGCCGTGGCCTGCCACCCAAGTCGCAGTAGCGGTGGGGTTAGACAGGGCATTAGTGCAAACTATCGGGGTAGTGGTAGTTGTAATAGAGGTGCAACTTACGCCGACTGTGGCATTGGTTGCGCCAGCAGTAGTTTGGTTCAACCACCATTCGGCATATCCTAAGGCGGATTGAGCCGACTCTATAGCCCTAACTTTCTCGTTTTGATTGCCCGCTATCAATTCTTGCAGCCCGAAGCTCCCGCTCATCGATATCGTCAATATCGACATTAAAAGTAACATGAACAAGCTTGCGATAAGGATGAATCCGTACTGCATACGTTTGCATCTAAGGTGTAAAAAAGTCTCCCCGTTATTCATAAATGCTCCATTAACCCAATTACCTTGATAAATTGCAGAGTGGCAGGCTGCCCCCCCGTTTTATTGAGCGCATAGAGTGGATTGATGAAATTCAGGGTCACCCTGACGCTCATAATTCTGCCCCACATGTTATTGGCAGTTACATTAGCAGTAGTCATATACTGCGTGGCAGAATCGGATGCCGGACTCACGCCATACAGCACTGTCATACTTGAAACTCCAGTTACTAGGGTCTGTGTCGCAGTGGAGCAGTTTGGACAAGCATTAGAACTAGAGGTTATATCCCATGTTGTACATTGAAGGTTATTATTAGAATCTACGGTGAAAGTGCTGCTAATAAGGTCGGTTGTGGCAGTATTTCCGGTACAATTCATCGCGCCTATCGATCTAACCGATATACTGTCTGATCCGTTAATGCTACCGCCAGACACTGCGCCTTGCGACGGATAAGAAACAGTGAGAGTCGAGCTTGAAGTTCCGTTTTTTATTGTGACCGATCCGTTGGGGCTTGCCGGTAGTGTGCTTGCAGTGGAATTTGTTGCTGGATTAGGATAATAACCAGCAGATTGAACAACGTTTGTTATAATAGATATAGCCAAAAGCTGATTATTCTGCAATTGTGCCAAACCGTTCTGGGTGGAAAAGCTTATCTTGTTGGATAAGAAAATTAGTGCCAGGCCAGTCAATAAAAATATGCCCATGACTATCGAAATCAAAAGCTCTATCATGGTTAAGCCGTGTTGTAGAGCAGGAAATCCCCCCTGCCCCACTTTTACAAAGGGGGGTAAATATTTTCGGAATTCTGCTATACTTTTATTCAAGGCTGAACCACCATGGTATAAGTGTCTGTCACAGACTTGCCGCTGGCGAGAACCCCGGTCTCGGTTCCAGTTACCATGTTAAGTGACAGATTTTGTTGAGTCCAAGATATGCTAATTGTACAAAACACCGGGTACGCAGTCGTATTGCAAGTCACCAGACCAGCACCATTCGGTAAAGCGCTCGCAACAGAAGCCCCCCAGTTTTGAAGGTCGTAACTGGCCATTTGCAGACCAGAACAGCTTGTAGTTGTACAATTGGTACTCTGACTACTGAGAATTGCGTCGCCGAGAGTAATATAACCAGAAGTGCCGGCAGTTGTACAACTAGTAGAGGAAGTTCCGCTAGTATTACAGTTGATGCTGCAACTACTGGTCGGTGAACCTAGCTGCCAATAGGCAGCATTGGCATGCATCATTGAGGCTAGACCGCTCGCTTCCATAGCTGCCAGACTTCGATTGCGCGCCATCGCGGTGTTGTTGAGCGACAATGCCTGAATACCTGCATTGCCTAGCAAACCGATTGCAATAACCAGTACCGTCACCAGTATTTCGAACAGTGTAAAACCGTATTGTTGCGGTGTATGCATTGAACCTTGTATTTTTAGGGACATGCAGAATCCCCCCCTGACACGATTTGCACATTGCCGACAGCCGAGATGCAGACCGTTTTTGAGCTAACTGAGCTTCCAGAAGGAGGGGAAACGGTAACCGACCCTCGCGTGGTAGAAAAACCAAAAGAGTTAAAAGACAACGAAGTCAAAGCATTCGTGCTGGTACTTTTCATGGCGTAGGTGGATAGTAACGGTTGTCGCACACGCAATAACAACGCTTGCGTCACGGCCCCGGTGGTGGTTGTATAACTACCCGTATAGGTTACCCAACCTGACGACCAAGTGGTAGTCGAGCCGCTACAGGTGTATGGGGCGTTACCGCTGGTGTTGGCAGCGCAAACCGTCACCGTCAGCCCCTGCTTGATGGCCTGGCTGTGGGCATATTGTAGGTCGCCCCAAAAGGAATTGCTTTCCGATGATATATTGCTCGCTATAATAACGCTACTATAGGTTGACGTGGCAATACGTATAACAATGCCTACAATGGTCAATACAACCATTAACTCGATTAAACTGAACCCACGGTTCAACCAGTGGCTGCTTTTTATCGTACTCCCACGCTTCAACGTGGGAACACGCCTACCTCTGATTTTCATCCAGCTTATGCGTCTCCAACTGGCAACCTTGGTGTTTGTAAGCCTGGTATCGCTTACGCCCCTCTGTCCGAACGGATTCGTCTTCGTCAACCAGTTCCGCCACCCTTTGGAACTCCTCAAACAAGGGTGGTTTGTCTGAGGAAAGGTTGATTACAAGATCGCGGAAACTTTCTGGCGGGTTGCCGTGGCCTATTAGAACGACCATGTCTTCCCTATCAGCAAGCGGGGCGGAGGATTTTTCATGTGGAATGAAACTGCCTTGGCGAAAGGTCCACAGAAGATTGTTCATAATATCCGTTTCCGTTCCAGAAGACGTATGAATATAAACATTAACTCCCTGCCTCCATGCCTTTTCAGTGAGCTTGCAAGCCAGTACCCGCCGTTCGTGTAGCGTGCTGGTAGGCAATACATAAAAATCGACGCGAGTCATTGCGCATTATCAATGAGATATTGGGAAAGAAGAGGAACCGGGCGTCCGGTCGAGCCTTTCTCATTCCCAGTTTTCCACGCGGTTCCGGCAATATCGATATGCGCCCACTTGAAGTCTTTGGTGAAACGGAGGAGGAAACAACCTGCCGTGATGGCTCCGGCATCCGGCCCTCCGATGTTAGCGACATCGGCAAAGTTGGACTTGAGTTGTTCCTGGTAGTCTTCCCAAAGAGGCAAACGCCAGACCCGGTCATGGGTGGCTTCCCCGGCTTTCACCAAGCTTTCGCACAAGGCATCGTCGTTGCCCATCAGACCACTTGGATGGCGGCCTAAAGCGACAATGCAGGCACCTGTTAGAGTGGCTGTGTCGATGACTGCAACAGGGTCGTAACGCTTGGCGTAAGTCAGGGTGTCGCAAAGAATCAAGCGTCCCTCGGCATCCGTGTTGAGAATTTCAATGGTCGTGCCGGCCATGCTGGTGACGATGTCGCCCGGCTTGTTGGCCGCCCCGTCGGGGAGGTTCTCAGAGGCCGGCACTAGCCCTACTACATTGATGGGCAGATCCAACTCCGCCGCGACGCCCAAAGTTGCAATGACGGCCGCGCCGCCGCACATATCGTATTTCATCTCGTCCATGCCCCCGGCTTGCTTCAACGAAATGCCGCCGGCATCAAAAGTAAGACCCTTTCCGACCAAAACGTGGGGTTTAGTTTTTGCAGTGGTGCCGTGGTATTCCATGACGATGAGTTTGGCGGGTTCGCGACTACCTTTTGAAACCGAAAGGAAAGACCCCATGCCGAGTTCTTCCAGTTCGGCCTCGCCGAGGATTTTCACCTTGAGTTTTTTGTGTTGTTTGCCCAGTTTTTCCGCCTGTTCAGCCAAAAAGGCGGGGGTGCAGATATTACCGGGTAGATTGCCTAGATCACGGGCCAGATTCATGCCTTTCGCTATGGCGAGCGATTGCCTGATGGTGGTTTCCACGACGGACACATCAGTTTCCGGGTCTAGGATAAATTGCAGTTTCTCCAAACGCGGTGGCTTGCCAGTGTCTTTTTCGGATTTGGTCTGGGTATAACGGTAAAGTGTACTTTCCAAAATTTCCACTGCTTGGTGGATTTTCCATTCCAGTGGCTTGTCTTTAACATCTGCCTCATGCAATGCACTGATCGCATGTTTGGCTGCCGTGGACTTCAAAGCATTAGCGGCCGCGATGAGTGCCTTGCGGTAGCTTGAAGCTGTGAGTTCATCTTTTTTGCCCAAACCGACTAGAATCAATCGCTCGATTTTGCCTTCAGGCATGAGATTGATAGTCAGAACTTCCCCTGGCTTGCCGTCAGGATCGTCGCGCTTGAGCAAGCGGCTGATGAGTCCGCCCAATGCCTCGTCTATGGCCGTGGCCATGGGACCTAGTTTGCGTTTGGAGTGGAAGCCCAACAAGAGGCAGTCGGTGGAGAGCTTTTCAAGCGAATCGCTTTTTATGGAGTAGTCCATGATAATATCCTTACCTTGTCTTAAAGTGTTAAGTCGGAAATTTCGCAAAGCTTATTATGAATTCGACCGGATTTAAACCATCTTCTTTCAAACAGTGGTGGCTGTTGCCAGTTCTGGATCGCATGTTGATCTTAGAAGTGGTCAAAACGGTCTTGGCCGTGCTGTCGGTTTTAGTGACCATCATCGTTAGCCGCAAGTTCCTAAGCATCCTCACCAAGGCCATCGAAGGAGAGATAGCAGGCGGCACTCTGATGACCCTACTTGGACTGAAGATGCTAGGGACTTTAATCATCTTTTTACCCGCTTCGCAATTCTTGGGACTGCTCATGGTGTTCGGACGCATGTACACGGACCAAGAAATGTCCATTCTCTCCTCCGCTGGGGTGGGCTACGGCAGGCTATACCGTGCCATCGCTTGGTTAGTGATCCCATTGTGCCTGCTTTCGGCCTATCTAGCCTTGGAAGTCCTCCCCTGGTCGGAGGCCAAAGTACAATCCTTGATGAGACATGACGAGAAAACCGCCGATCTGCGCGGCATCAAGCCCGGCAAATTCAATGAATTCAGCAAGGGCGACGTGGTGTTGTATGCCGAAAGCCTAAACGACACGACCGGCTTGATGGACAAAGTCTTCGTGCAAAGCCGAAGCGGCGACAAGAACGGTGTGACTATTGCCGAGAGCGGATACCTCAAGCAAACAGAAACCGGTTCGCATTTCGTGGTTCTTGACAAAGGCATTCGCTACCAGGGGACACCAGGGCAAGTCGATTATATTATCAGTGAATTTGATGAATATGCGGTCAAAATCGATGATGACAGCAAAGACAATGAAAATATGGTCAAGCGCGAGTCCACCCTGCCTAGCTCACAATTATGGAAATCCAAATTTCCACGCGAATTGGCGGAATTGCAACGCCGCTTGGCCGTTCCCATGGGCGTATTGATATTAGGTATATTGGCTGTACCCATTTCCAAGATCCCCCCTCGTAGCGGTGTTTTTGGCAATGTGGTGACCGCATTTCTAATTTTCGTGGCCTATTTTAACCTACAAAGCGTATCCCAGGGGCTGCTCATTAGTGGGAAGGTGCCTATATGGCTAGCCTATTCCGGTGTTTACATTCTAATGCTTGCGCTGATCTTATTCAACTTGATCAAATCTGTCGGTTGGCGCTGGAGTTGGCAGGTGCTTACAGGGAGGACAGGTTTGTGAAAGTGTTGAACAACTACATAGCCAGGGAAATATTAAAGGGTTCGCTTGTGGCCTCCTTGGTGTTGCTCTCCTTGTTGAATTTCTTCACCTTTACCGACGAATTGGGAGACATGGACGAGGGAACCTATAGTATTAAGGATATCTTCATTTATCTTAGCATGACTTCGCCACGCGATTTCTATGAATTACTGCCATCGGCAACACTATTGGGAAGCTTAGTGACACTTGGCGGTTTGGGCAGTAATCGGGAATTGATTGCAATGCAGGCGGCAGGCGCTTCCAAATTCAGAATAATTTGGGCTGTGGTACGGGGTGGGCTGATTTTAGCAGTCTTTTCTTCGCTCATTGGAGAATTTATCGCTCCCCCCTCTGAACGGGCTGCTGTCGATTTTAAGTCCGAAGCCACAAAGCAACAGGTCGCGTCGCGCACCAAATATGGGTTCTGGCTTCGGGATGGCAGGATTTTCATTAACATCCGCCAGATTCAGCACCACGACGAACTGGGGGACATCAGCATTTTCGAGTTTGACGAAAACCGCCGCCTGAAACTGGAAACCCACGCCGACAAGGCAGTTTACGACGGAAGCAAATGGCGATTGAACAATATAAAAATAAGCCGGATTGGACAAAATGGCGCCTCCAGTGAATCCAAATCGACCGTTGACTGGGCATCCGTCCTTGCCCCTGATTTACTGAATGTCTTTGTGGTTCAGCCGAAAAATCTTTCCGCCTATGAATTATGGAAATATATGGAATACCTTGATAACAACGGCCAAAAAAACCAAAATGTAGAATTGGCGTTCTGGGGGCGTATCGTCAACCCCTTCGTAACCCTAGTCATGTTGTTGGTGGCAGTGCCCTTCGTGATGACCATTAGACGGGAAACCAGCGTGGGGCAACGTATCGTAGTAGGGGTGACCTTTGGCCTGGGTTTCTACCTGTTCGACAGCATATTCGGACATTTTGGTTTGATTTACCAAATGAACCCAATCCTTGCAGCCAGTTTTCCGACACTTATGGTGTTCACTTTTGCCGTGGTAGCCATCGCAAGGTTGAGGTAAAATAGGCCATCCAGCCACCCTGCTTGAATAGTGGATGTTTTGAATGCTCCGCGCAGGGCGGGTGTTTATCCCATTGAGTAAATAATCCATGGTAGAAATACTGATCCTTTATTACAGCCGTTACGGTTCAACCACCGAAATGGCCAACATGATCGGCCGTGGCGTGGAAGAAGTTTCCGGTGCCACCGCCAAGCTGCGCACCGTACCGGAAGTCTCGCCAGTCTGTGAAGCGACGGCGGATTCCATTCCACCCTCCGGCCACCCCTATGCGACCCTTGAAGATTTGCAAAACTGCGATGGATTGGCCTTAGGCAGCCCCACGCATTTCGGCAACATGGCGGCACCCTTGAAATATTTTCTCGACAGCACCAGTGGTCTTTGGTTTTCCGGGGCACTGACCGGCAAGCCAGCCGGCGTGTTTACCTCCACTTCGTCCATGCATGGTGGTCATGAAACCACGTTGGTCACCATGCTTTTGCCATTGTTGCACCATGGCATGGTCATCGTCGGCATTCCAAGCAAAGAGCGTGCTTTGATGGAAACCACTTCCGGAGGAACACCCTATGGACCTAGTTTCCACACCGGGCGGGACAAGGAAATGAGCCAAGAAGAAAAAAAGCTTTGCCGGGTGCTCGGTACGCGTTTGGCAAATGTCGCATTGGCCTTAAAGAACGCCGAAGCACGATGAAAATGGCCCGCATGGCCGTCTTGCTCGGCTATTTCGGCTTGTTGGGCTTGTGGATAGTGGGGACAATTTTTTCCCCGTCCGCCCCTCATGCCCCAAAAGCTCTGATTTTGGCCTTGGCCACCCTGCCCTTGCTGGTTCCCTTGCGCGGTATGCTTTATGACCGTCGAGGAAGTTTCATTTGGCTGGGCTTGCTAAGCTTGCTTTATTTCATCCATGCCGTAGGTGCGGTTACGGATACAAGCCAGCGGTTCTTCGGCGGATTTGAAATTGCTTTTAGTCTGTCCCTTTTCGGCGGTGCCCTAGCCCGTTTGCGGATAAAGGGAATTAGTTGAGTGGCACGGCAACTCCCCCTGCCGCTTGCCTTCAATCCCGAACACAATTTTGAGGAATACCATCCTGGCGAAAATGCCGAAGCCATGGAACACTTGCGCAGAGCCGCACTAGGCCAGGGCGAGACATTCATTTATTTGTGGGGCAAGGCTGGACTCGGCAAAACCCATCTGCTTCACGCCTGCTGCAGGGAGGCTTACCGTGCTGGGCTTGCAGTCTCTTTCGTACCTCTATGGGCATTGCAGGAATATGGCTGCGAGGTGTTGGACGGGCTTGAAGGGCAAAACCTAGTTTGCCTTGACGACCTTGAAGCCATCGTCGGAAACGGAAGATGGGAACAGGCATTGTTTGAATTATTCAACCTATTGCGTGATGCGGGGCACGGTTTCATCATTTCGGCGCAAGCGCCGCCAAGCGAAGTTCCAGTTGCCCTGCCGGACCTCAAAACCCGCTTGGCCTGGGGGCTGACACTCATGTTGCGTGAACTGTCCGATGCCGACAAAATAGCCGCTTTGACTTTGCGGTCGCGGATGCTTGGACTGGAAATGACACCTACAGTCGGGCGCTTTTTGTTGAATAATTGCCGCCGCGACCTGCCGGGCTTGATGGGGCTGCTGGAGCAATTGGACCGGGCCACCTTGGCTGCGAAACGCAAGCTCAGCATTCCCTTCCTGAAAACCTTTTTGGCGGAAAACCAGTGAAATTAGTGTTGTAGCCCGGATGGAGCCGCTTGCGGCGTAATCCGGGTTGTGACCACGTTCTCCCGGATTTTCGCTCGCCAAGCGGCTCCATCCGGGCTACAGGTGACACGGTTGGTAACATTAGCTTTTAAGTCAATGGAGTAAAATCTGCCAGAGTGAAAGCACGATTTCCAACACAATCAGGACCACGATGTACCATTCCACCCGCAAGCCTTGGCGGTGGTTAACCAAGTCGATATAGGTTTCGGCAGTGCGCGAAATCAGGTCGAGCTTTCTGGCCAGCGCCACATCGCGGTCACGCAATTCATATTCGGTGGCAATGCGCTCATAAAGACGGTCAAGTTCCATATCATCCCAAACAATCTCCGGTTTTTCGGTGATTTCCACACGGCCCACGGTTCGGGCTTGGATCAACAAGGCATTGCCGATTTCGCCGAGTATTTCTTTTTTATCACCATGCGGGCTTTCCCCGCGACAGAGCCGCTCGGCCAAACGCTCGATGCGGTCAAACACTTGCCCCACACTGTTCTCGTAATAGGACAACACGCAACTTTTGGCCAGCACATGGGCCACCACCTGCAAGCGACCTACGGAGGCATCGCGTAATTTGATGCGTCCGTCGGTGTCCAAACGCTCGGATGCACTGGCATCAATAGTGATTTCCGCTGACTCGCATTCAGGCTGGTCGTAGCGGTTGTGTACCGAATCTTTCAGGCCATTGATGATTTCCTTTTCCTCAGCCTCAGACAGCCCAAACATCACAACCACGCCAAAGCGGAAGATCATGCTATAGCCGTGTTGGCCGATTAGCATGGTCAAAGGTCCCAAAGCCACCGTGCTTCCCCGTGACAATTCGCGCAAATCGATTCTTGAGCCAATAAACCAGGCTCGGACGGTCAGCGGTTGCATGGGTTCAGACATCTAGCCTCCGTTGAATTCAGCCCGCAAGCGTTCACGGTTCATTGCCAGCCATTGTAATGCGATAATAGGAATGGCCGAGTCTATGGAACCATTTTCAAACATTCCCCAAGCCTCGTCGAAACTCACCACTGACGTGCGTATATCTTCGCCTTCTTCTTCGAGTCCATGGACCCCGTCTCGCATCGGGGTTTCAACGATGCCGCAAAACAGGGTTATTTTTTCCCCGAAAGCACCGGGCGTAGTAAAAAAATCGGCAATTTGGATCAGTTGACTTATCTCACACCCCGCCTCTTCCATTGCTTCGCGCCGTGCCACCTGTTGCGGGCTTTCACCTTCCTCCACCGCACCAGCGACAATTTCCAATAACCAAGGATCGGCTTTGAAATACAATGCGCCAATACGGAACTGCTCAATAAGCAGTACGGCATCGTTTACCGGATCATAGGGCAATACCGCGACACAGGCACCCCGATGGAAAAGCTCTCGGAACAGCTCGTTGCTCCATCCTCCCCGGAATAATGTGTGACGCAGGCGAACCCGTGTCATTTTGAAGAAACCATCATAAACTGTGGTTTCCTCGCTTACCTCAAAAGATTTTATCGAATTGCCCATTCCCATCCTCCGGTCAATTCAATTTGAGGGCCGGGCCGATGGCGCTTTGTAGCGCCGTGCCCAAACTTGTCCCTAGGCGATGGCTAATCCGGTCCAGCAAACGCTCTTGGGGAGTGAAATTGACCGTTTTTTTCGCCCCAATGACCGTCTCGGCGACAGAACGGGCGTCTCCCACTTCATCGGCAAGGCCCAGTTTGATGGAATCCTGCCCTGTCCATACCAGACCGCTGAACAGGTCTGGGTTTTCTTTCAGCCTATCCCCCCTGCCCTGCTTGACTGCGTCGATGAATTGACTATGGACGGTATTGATCACGCCTTGCAAATGCTGCTTTTCAACCTCGTTCACCGGAGAAAAGGGGTCCAGCAAAGCTTTGTGCTCGCCCGCGATAAGCAGCCTTCTTTCAACCCCCAGCCTTTGCATGGTATCGACAAAACCAAAGCCATTCATAATCACGCCAATCGAACCGACGACGCTAGACGGGTGGACATAGATTTTGTCAGCCGCCGCAGCAATGTAATAACACCCCGACGCGCATAGGTCGGAAACGACGGCATAAATGGGCAGTTTAGGGTTTTCCTTTTTGGTGCGCCGGATTTCTTCGTAGACATAAGCTGCCTGCACCGGACTGCCACCAGGACTGTTCATGCGCAGGACAATCCCCTTAGTCCCCTTGTCCTTGACGGCATCCCTCAATCCCTCGATCAGATTCTCGGCATCAGTGGGGTTGCCCTCCATGATGGGTCCGGCTACATCAATCACAGCAGTATGCTCTTTGGAGATGGAACTGCTGAAAAACCCGGCACTCGGCCTGAACGCCAAGACTGCCACCACAACCAAGTAAAGCAATATTGCCAGTTTAAAGCTTACGCCCCAGAGGCGGGCGCGCCGTTGCTCATGCACCGATGCCAGCAAAACCTTTTCCAGCGTTTCCCGCTCCCAAGAGGGCAAGGGCTTGTTGTCGCCCTGCATCGGGGATGGTTGGGGTGGGGTTTGATTCTCTTCGCTCATTATTGCCTCATTGGTTACAGCGTTTTCAACATCAAATGGTTACTAGACAGGGTGTATAGTTGCGCAAAATATTCAGTCAAATCAATGGCACAGTTGAATGTCAGTCATTTTTATAGCTACAGCGTTTTCTACATCAAATAGTTACTGGATAAATCTTATGCATTTGCGAAGACTTCCATTCAATCAAAGACTTGAGCTATTGCCTTCCATTTTTATTAGTAACTATTAGAATATGAAAACGCTGTAATTAGTCGTTCCCACGTTCCGCATCCATTGTAATTTACTGCACACGGCCATTAATTTATCGTTCCCACGCTCCGGCGTGGGAATGCAGACTGAACCGCTCTGGCGGTTTCTGACGCAGAGCGTCACAGGAGGCATTCCCACGGAGACCGTTGGAACGATGAAACCGTAGCCCGGATGGAGCCGCTTGCGGCGTAATCCGGGTTTTGCCACGTTCTCCCGGATTGCGCCGCAAGCGGCTCCATCCGGGCTACGACACTTCACCGTTGCCCGACATGCCCACGTAGGGCGCAACGCAAAGAGACGCGCCCGACCTTCTTGACTATCGTTCCCACGCTCCGGCGTGGGAATGCAGCCTGAACCACTCCGGCGGTTTTTGACGCAGAGCGTCACAGGAGGCATTCCCACGGAGACTGTGGGAACGATGAATCAAAGCAGGAATTCCCGCAAATCAGCCACCTGCTCCAACACCAGCAAGGGATCGAAAGCCAACAGTTCCTCTCTGTCATTCGCGCCACTGGTCACACCGATAGAGTCAATTTGGGCGTTTCGTGCCATTTCCAAGTCATGCACCGAATCCCCAACCATCAAAGTCCGTGTCGGAAGGGATTCCAATTCCTCCATCAGTTGCTGCAACATCAATGGGTTAGGCTTGGATGCCGTTTCATTGGCAGTGCGGGTCGCGTGGAACCAATCAACGTATCCGCTGGTGGTTAATGCTTGTTCCAAACCCCTGCGCGTCTTGCCGGTGGCCACGGCCAGTTTGTAGCCATGGACGCGTAAATCGTCCAACAGCCCCGCCACACCGGCGAACAAATCATCCTGCCCCAGTATTTTTACGTCATAATAACGGTGATAGGCGGCCATCAACGGCTCAATGTAAGATTCACCCTCATTGGGAAACAGCGCCCCCATCGCCCTATCCAGACTTAACCCAATCACCGACCGGGCGAGCCTGTCCGATGGAATTGGGAGTCCGCAGTCCCGGGCGGATTGTTGCAAACATTCGGTGATCCAATGGATGGAGTCAATTAAGGTTCCATCCCAATCGAAAACTATCAAATCAAAACGGTTTTTCATGCGGGTAGTCGTTGGAGAATATCCTGTAGTTCAGGTTCCAAAGGTGCTTGGATTGCGAAAGGCCGGTTGTCGCGAGGATGGGCGAAAGCCAGCTCAGACGCATGTAAGAACAGCCTTTTCAAACCCATTTGGCGAAATTCCGCATTCGATGACTCATCGCCATAACGCTCGTCGCAGACGATGGGATGCCCTATGGACAATGCATGGACTCGAATCTGGTGGGTGCGGCCGGTAAACAAACTGGCCTCAACCAGTGTCGCGGAGGCGAATTTGCGCAACCGGCGGAATTCGGTACGAGCGGGCTTGCCGTCCCTTGCCACTTTAACCATTCTTTCTCCGCTTTGCAGGATATTTTTTTTCAGCGGTGCATCGACCAACAGGCTTTTTCTCGCCCACACCCCGGTCAACAGAGCAATATAAACCTTTTTAACCTGATGGTCTTCACGGAACATTTCGTGGAGATGCCGCAAAGCACTGCGCTTTTTGGCGATTAATAGGCAACCTGAGGTTTCACGGTCCAGCCTATGCACCAATTCCAGAAATTTTGCTTGGGGGCGCAGTGCGCGCAACCCCTCAATGACACCATAGCTGAGTCCGCTGCCACCATGCACAGCCATCCCCGCTGGTTTGTTGATCACCAAAAAATCCTCGTCCTCATGCAGGATACGACCTTCAAGACGCTGTCGCACCTGTGCCTCTGGAATAGTGTTTTCCTCCCGCACGGCTACTCGCAAGGGGGGAATGCGCAGTTTATCACCCGCTTCCAAGCGTCGCTCGGCTTGGCATCGCCCACCGTTGACCCTAACCTCGCCTTTGCGCAAGATACGGTAAACATGGCTTTTGGGTACGCCCTTTAGACGGGTGAACAAGAAATTGTCGATGCGCTGGCCCGCGCCATTCTCGTCAATTTCGATAATCTGTGGTTTGTTCGTGGCTTGGGAATCGGTCATGCGACAATAATAACAGACAACTTCAACGCCTTCGTATCATTTGACTTCGAATTCCAAAACTGGCGAGGCAAGCTTTCCTAAAAGCACAACGACCCAATATTTGCCCTGCTTACCCGGAATCCTGCATTGAGCCTTGAGATCGACGTTGAAGTGGCTACCTGTTGAAATAACCCGACCTCCTTGGTCTGCTGTATCAACCACGTTTTTTGGGGGGAGGTCGTCCTTCAGGATGCGCCCAGTGTAAATCCCTTTACTTTCTTTGTTTGTGACAACCAACAGCACATGTGAATCAATCTCACTACCAAACTCGGTTATCGTTTCCCGTCCAACTCGATAGCTTCCGAACAACGGCCAAGGGTCGGAGGCGTAAAAAACAGCCTGGGTGGCATGATTGGCGAAAGATGCCTTGATGCCTGTCTCGCGATCAGTCAGGATTGGGCTGTTACTGGATGCTTGGTAATTGGGATAGGTCATTTTTGTGTCCTCAATGGATTCTTTCGAATTCGCCCCGCCGGTGACAAAAAACATAACCAGCATAGCGGCTGTAAGCTTTGTGATAAGCGTATAATTTAACGAAACCAGCGAAAGCGTGAAGGCTTTCATGCCTTTGGCCCTTTGGTGTGGGTAAACGCGCCCTTGAATGTCGTCAAATCTGCTTTTTTAAGTACCTCGATACAAACGGCACAAAAATTATTGCCTCGGGTTGTGGTGTTTGTGTAATACATGACGCAGCCGGTATCCGTGCAATGATCCCCTGTCCCTGTGTCGATATGCGTTGAAGAGGTTGTGGGGACCATGCCGACTAAGTGGCCTAGCTCATGCGCCATCGTCCCCAAGGTTCTCTTCTTGGCTTCCGACACGGTTTCCGTATCGTACCAATAACCCATGGCTATCATGGCATGAGGGGTATTGGATCCATCGCCTGACCATTCCTGGGATTTGATGAACTCCAGTTTCACCGTTATCGGGACGGAAGCCGTGGGTGTCACCGGGCCGGATGATAGATCCACTTTTATATTTTTATAGACGGGACTGGCACCCACTAAAGTCACTTTACCCTTGTCCAAATTTTTCCAAACACTGCCATCTTTGTATTGAGCGGTTTTTAGCCAGGTATCGGAACCATCGTAGACATAATAGGACTCCGTTGTCCCTGTAGTGAAAACATTGGCAACCATGTCAAACGATAGGTCGCCATCCTGCCTGTCGGCCTGATGATCGATACCGAACTCGTGGGATTGGAAAGGCGATCTTTCGGCTCCAAAATAATCGTTCCCAACTGCATGAAGGCCAGAAGTCTCAACGTTCCATAGGTTATCCGGTTGATTATCCGTTCCCTGTTTTTCCAGTTCAATAAAGCAGGGTTCATACAGGGCAGGCAGATTAGCGTGATCCATGTCCAGTGTACCGCTGCCGCGCTTTTTCATGGTATCCACTTCGAACCAGAGTTTTCGCCAGACAATATATGTCCCCGCTTTGAGTCCGCCTTTATAGCCGCTATCATCGGTGGCGTTTAAATCGAATTTGTCTCCGCCATATTGGGACAAATAAAAACTGACCACCCCCGTCCAACCTTTATCATCGGTGCTGCAAGTGGTCTGTTTGCCGCCTCCAGCCGATCCGAAGCCTTCTTGCTCGCCCCCAGTCAACCCAGTTTTATTGCCACCACCGGAGGTTGAATACCAATAGACAGTTTGACCGGAAAGCGATTTGGATTTATTGTCAGACACCCATTCAACCCGTGCTTTAAGACGAATAGACCGACCGTACTCAGGGTGCGGGGCATCCGTTTGCACCGTATTGTCGAGATTAATATACTGTTTTCGCCCGTTAGCCGGTTGGGTGCTTTCTGACCCGTTGAAAGCAACGACTTCAACTAACTCGACGATCTTGATCTTGTCTGCCAGGGGACACGTCGTTGTGGGGCTATTGATAGGTGTAGAACCGCCGGAAACAGAATTGGGAGATGTCGGATCTTTTTTTCTTGTCATGATTATGCATCCTTATCAAAGTTCGCCAGTACATGCTCAAGCCACGTCAAAGCATTCTTTTCCAAATGCCTAGCCCTGAGATCGGGGTCGGGCTGGGTTTCGTTTTTAAGCGACTTGGCGATCCAAGGGTAGAGCGGATCGACACCGCAACCATGGCCAAAGGCGAACATCAATAGTGTAACCAAAACTGCCCCGCGAACGGTGGTGAAACGCTGCCTCTGCGCGCCGCCCATGGCCTTATGGATCAAGGCTTCAAGCCCTTCCCTACCAACATAGGCGGCTTTTTGCGGATAGAGGGAAGCAATCACTTGCAGCATATCTTGGGTAAAATTGTTTTTAGACACGGTGAGAGGCTGCCGGGCCATGAAGCCAATGTTTTTCAAGGCTTCAAAGGTGTAGGTATCATCGGGTCCGGCCACCTTTTTCCGGTAGTCTATGGCTTTTTCATAAAGCATTTCGGCCCGCTGCATTTGTGACCCTGAATCTTGATCATTTAAAATCTTGCCCACCCAAGAATATTGCGGGTCGCTGTCGAAATGGCTGCCGAACAGTAGCATCAACTCCAGATAAAACTGGACTGGTCCACGAAGATTAAAGCCATGACCCCCAGCCTGGTCAATGCCAAACTGGATGGCTTTGCCCATTTGCTCTTCGCCGACAGCCTCAAACAAAAGAGGTAAAAAATCACGAAGGTGATCAAGCATTTTATTTTGAAAAGAGCGTAATGCAGCTTCCTTGAATAAGCTCATCTGCTCTGTACTAATTACAAACATCGCTATTCTCCGTGTTATGGCTATCGACCTCCTGCCGCTAAACCCTTCTCAATGTAGGGTGCAAAGTTGGATCGGATTTGTTTCACTGCCTCACCAGTGCAATACTCGTCTCCAATGCTAGACGTATGGCAGGAAGTGTCAAGGAAAAGGGAATCGCTGGTTTTTCCAGGGACGCGCACCACAAGCAAAGCCAACTCAGTTTCGTTCCGGGGGCTGGAAGTTTGCAATATGGTCTCGGTTTCAGTCACCAGCACCTTGTTTGAAACGGACTTTATGTACTCCTTGGCCAAGCCCCAGGCCAGACTACAAACCGATGGTTTGCAGGTGATTACGCTAAGTACGCCAACATCGGCATCAGCAGTTTGAGGATGCCACTCTATGCTACCGTACTCAGGATGAAGCTTTAAGTTTTCCAAGTTTTTAAAACGCTCCAACCCCTTGTTAAATGAAAGAATGATCTCCAGCTTGGAATTTTCAAACAATCTGATTTTCTCCTGATAGGTGGCAATCTGCCGACGCGTGGACTCAATGTTGTCGCGGAGATTTTTGGGAACAGGCTGGCCGGTGATTTCCATTTCCGCCGCCCGCTTGACTTGTGACCGAATATTTTCCTCCTGACGCTGTCGATTGGACTCGGCTATCTTTATAGTTGAGTCTATGGTATTGATCTTATTCTGCAACGCCATCTGCATTTCTTCCACACTTCGGTAGGTTCTCAGCAAAGACAGATCACTGTCTTTCTGCTGCGAAAGAATCCTTTGCTGCTCGATGCGCAATTGGTTAAGACGCTTGATCTGCTCAAACTGCTCCGGGGTTTTCTGCCCTTCGACCATCTCAATGGTTTGTGCCTCGGGATTTAGTTTGGCGTGGGGGCGTTTGGACTCCTCTGGTGGAACCTGATCTGTATAGTGGACCATGCCCTGGTCATCCACCCAACGAAACGTACCCGCAAAAATTTCAGGCGCACAGAAGGATGATTCAGCTACTAGGTAAATACACAAGAATAGACGAGTAACGGCTTTAATCGTCATCAGTTGTCATCAACGCCATATAGTTCGCGATAAGTCAATATGGCAGCCAACTGTGCGGGTTGTCCAAGCCCTTCAAGATATTCGATTATATTGGTTAGTGTGATGATGGCGTAAACTGGAATGCCATAGTGTTCCACAACTTCTTCGATGGCCGAAACCCCGCCCTTCCCTTTTTCTTGGCGATCCAACGCGATAAGAACTCCACAAGGCTGAGCACCCGTATTGCGGATGATCTCCACAGATTCTCGCACAGACGTTCCCGCGGTAATCACATCATCCAATATCAACACATTGCCCCGAAGCGGGGTTCCAACCAGTATGCCGCCTTCGCCGTGGTCCTTGGCCTCTTTGCGGTTGAATGCAAAAGGCACCTCCTGACCTGTAGCGCGGGCCAGCGCGATTGAAGCGGTGCTTACCAAAGGGATGCCTTTATAAGCGGGTCCATAAAGCACATCGGCACGAATGTCGGCGTGGAGGTAAGCCTCAGCATAAAACTCGCCCAACTTAGCCAGACGCGCACCTGAATTGAAAAACCCAGTATTAAAAAAATAGGGGCTGTGTCGGCCAGACTTCAAGATGAAATCGCCGAAACGCAACACACCACAATCAATGGCGTAGCTGATAAAGTCCCGCTGGAACGCCTTCATCATCATTTTCCTGGCTTTGTTGAATCAATTAAGGAACTGCAACACGACGAATCAATTCGTGTATGAATTGGTCTGTCGAAACACCTTCAGCCTCTGCTTCATACGACAGGATGAGGCGATGACGCAACACATCATAGGCGATAGACTGGATATCTTCCGGTGTGACGAAATCCCTCCCATTAAGCCATGCCCTGGCACGGGAGCAACGATCCAGTGCGATGGTGGCCCTAGGGCTTGCGCCGTATTGTAGCCATCGCCCTAAATCCTCGCCATAGGCACCCGGTTTGCGCGTGGCCAACACCAATTGCAAAAGATATTCTTCCAAAGGTTCGGCCATAAACAGGTCTAGCACTTCCGTCCGGGCCTGAAACAAAACCCTTTGTGGAATCGGTTCGAAGTCAGTCAGTAGACCGCCCCCCCCGGCCTTGCCGCGTGATTCATTCTGTACCAGATGTAAAATTTCCCGCTCATGCCTAGCCTCGGGATAACCGATACGGACATAAAGCAAAAAACGGTCAAGCTGGGCTTCGGGCAAGGGATAGGTACCCTCCTGTTCAATAGGGTTTTGCGTCGCCATCACCAAAAACAGGGATGGCAGAGGATAGGTTTTGCTGCCCACAGTGATTTGACGCTCCCCCATGGCCTCCAAAAGTGCCGACTGTACTTTGGCTGGGGAACGATTGATTTCATCTGCCAAAACTAGATTATGGAACAACGGACCCTGCTGAAAATGGAAGGAACCGTCTTGTGGCCGATAAATATCGGTTCCTGTCAAATCGGCTGGCAACAAGTCAGGGGTAAACTGGATGCGATGAAAATCCCCCTCCACCCCCTTGCCGAGAACATTGATGGCGCGGGTTTTTGCTAGCCCTGGCGCACCTTCCACTAAGATATGCCCGTCTGCCAACAGGGCAAGAAGCATTCTCTCGATCAGCACTTCCTGTCCTATCACTTGACTGGACGCAAAAGTACGCAACCTATGCAGTTCGATTTGTGCGCTGGATAAAGCGAGATTAGATTCGGTCATAGTTTTAAGGGCAAAGTCTGAGGGCTAAAGTTTTGGCGTATTATTATAATATAAATCAGAATTGCTGTTACACACCCGACATAAGTTGATTTCCAAAAATGAATCCACCAAAACCGAAATGAATTGTCCACGAAAATCACGAACAACTCCTCCGCAAATTACCTTGCCAAGCTGGGGCTTGGCGTTCCGTCAGGGAGTGCCAAGCCCCAGCTTGGCTTTTGGATGGGATGTTCTTCATTGGATATCACCTAAGTCCCCGTTTCCTGTCACGTTTGGACCAGACTGGGGATGTGGACTGATTCCCTCCTTGAAAAAGCGGGGGGATAGAACTGATAGGCGATTAGACATGAAAAAAATGCAACAAATGCCCCCTGCCAGCACAAAAACCTTACGGTTCGGTTTCGCTATGTTTGCAATTGCCGGCCTGCTGCTCGCTTGCGACTCTAAGCAGGGCAAGCAGGAAGCCCTCCCTTTGCCGGAAAGCCTAGCCCAGCCGGTTGCGACGGACGGCATCCGTTTTCAGGCACTGGCTTATTTGAATCACCAACAATCCGATATCCAATTTGGATTTGACATCGTTAACACCGGTTTTTTACCCGTGCAATTGAGTGTCGACAACCGCAGCGGCACGGTGGTTAAAATAATTCCCCGGCAGACCTTCCTCATCGACTCGGAAGGACAGGCTTGGCCTCTGCTGGCTATCGAGCAAGTGATCGAACGTTTGCAAAGTGAGGGCATCCTTCAACATAACCCCCCTTCAATGCCCGCGTTGGATAAATTAGATTCGCTGACCGGTTTTGCACTAGACATGACCGTAAGCAGTAGTTTCCAGGCTGTCAATAATACTCAAGCCCGACCAAGAGCCGGCCTAGTCAACAACATGAAGGAAAAAAGCTTTCACAACCCCAAAATTCCAGCGGGGAAAGTTGCCTCCGGCGTATTGTTTTTCCCTGCACGGGAAGAGGCCAAAAGCGCAAATAGACTCCGTTTATGCTTTGAACAGGATGGACGCTTGAAATTTCTGAACCTGCCACTGAAAGCATCCCCGCCCTAGATTGGTGGCAGTTTGAGATGCATGGGTATGCGAATACCCACCATCCGCAACAACCCCGCCGTTTCAAATAGCGGCAAACCCATCACCCCTGAGAAACTGCCTTCCAGACGTTCCACAAACACCGCCCCCAATCCTTGGATGGCATAAGCACCGGCTTTGCCGCGTGGCTCGCCACTGGCCCAGTAGGCTTCGATTTCCAATTCGGTGATGGGGCGGAAGCTCACCCTGCTGATGGACAACGCTTGCCAGTGGCTGCCTCCAAAGCGCAGCGAAACGGCACTGAACACCCTGTGTTCGCGCCCGGACAAATGCATAAGCATGTCTCGCGCATGGTCAAAATCATCGGGTTTTCCGAATATCTTCCCGTCCAAAACCACTTCCGTATCCGCGCCCAACACTGGAAAAGACTCTTGGCATGACTTCTGACCAAGCAAGGACTTTTCAGCGGCAACCCGATGGACATACTGATCGGGTTTTTCACCGGGTTGTGGGGTCTCGTCGGCCTCCACTGTTAGGGTATCAAAACCAACGCCAATTTGTGCCAACAATTCGCGGCGGCGCGGGGATGCTGATGCTAAGATTATGCGTGGATTTAGGTTCATCGGTGATAGGGATGGTTATGGAGAATACCCCAAGCGCGGTAAAGCTGTTCGGCTAGGATGATGCGGACCAATGGATGCGGAAACGTTAGTGCGGAAAGCCGCCAACGTTCATCGGCCCGGGCCAGACACGCCTGGGACAGCCCGTCCGGCCCTCCCACCAGCAACGTGACATTTCGCCCATCCCCTAGCCAGCGCGACAATGCCTCGGCCAATTGTACGGTGGACCATTCCACACCGCTTAGGTCCAAAGCCACCACTCGGTCTCCAGCGGGGATGGATGCCTGCATTTTATGCCCCTCTTCTTCGACGGCACGATCAATGTCGGCATTCTTGCCGCGTTTGCCAGGTGGAATTTCCCGCAGCCTAAGTTCGCATTCGCGCGGCATGCGTTTGGCGTACTCCTGATAACCCGCAACGACCCAGCCGGGCATCCGGTTGCCTATGCAAAGCAATTGAATTTGCATTGCAAACCCTTAAATTTCAATTAGAGTTCCAATTTCCAAGGCTTGATTGGCGGGGAGCCCGAAATAAAGAATAGGGTTGGAGGAGTTTCGGAACATAAAAATAAATATGCGTTCCTGCCAAGCATTCAGTCCGGGGCTGGATGACGGAATCAAAGTTTCGCGCCCAGTGAAGAACATGGCTTCATGCTGATTGATCTTGATACCTTGCTCAATCATCAACTCCAACGCATGGGGAATGTCCGGCGATTGGGTGAAACCGACGTTGATCGTGACACGGTAAAAATTTTGACCAAGATCCTCGACATCCAGACGGTCTTTGGCTAGGACATAGGGTATGTCTTGGGTGATGACTGTCAAAAGGATCACTTGGTCATGGAGGATTTTGTTGTATTCAAGGTTTTGCAACAGCGCGAAAGGAAGGCTCAGATGGCGGCTATAGAGGAAGATTGCGGTGCCGGGTACGCGAATGGGAGGGGATTCCTTGATTTGGTTCAAGAATACGGTCAGCGAAGTGGCAGATTTTTGCATATACCCAATAAGCATCTTCCGACCCTTGCGCCAAGTGGTCATTAACGTGAATAGCAAGGAACCGATTAACAGCGGGAACCATCCGCCATCGACGATCTTCATTGCCGTGGCGGCAAAAAAAGCCAAGTCGATGGTTAGGAACACGCATAGAAACAAAACGGCGAAGCGCCATTGCCATTTCCAAACATCCAAGGCGGCGATGAAAGCCAAGCAGGTTGTGACAGTCATCGTGCCTGTGACGGCAAATCCGTAGGCGGAAGCCAAGTTGCTTGAAGACTGGAAAGCCAATACCAAGGCCAACACTGCAACCAGTAAAAACCAGTTGACGAAGGGGGCATAGATTTGTCCCATTTCAGAACTGGAGGTATGGATAAAGCGCTGGCGCGGGATATAGTCCAACTGCACGGCCTGCTGAGTGATGGAAAAAGCACCGGAAATCACTGCTTGGGAAGCAATGACCGTGGCCGCCGTTGACAAGGCAATCAAAGGGTAGAGTGCCCACTCGGGAGCCAATAGATAAAACGGATTTGAGATGGCCTCAGGATCGCGCAGAATCAACGCCCCTTGGCCTAGATAGTTCAACAGCAGAGCGGGCATCACAAAGAATATCCAACTGAATTGGATGGGCTTCCTGCCGAAATGCCCCATATCGGCATATAAGGCTTCGGCACCGGTCAAGGCAAGCACGACAGCGCCAAGGGCCAGGAAACCGTGCCATTGGTGCTTGAGAAAGAATTCAAACCCGAACTTAGGATGCAAGGCTTGCAGAATGTCCGGGGATTTGATCAGGCTGTCGATGCCCATCCACGCCAGAGTGACAAACCAAAACAGCATCACCGGCCCAAACAACTTGCCGACCTTATCAGTGCCCATGCGCTGGAAAAGGAACAAGCCAACCAATACACCGATCGTCAAGGGGATGATATAAGGATGCAGGGCTGGCGCAGCCACCTCTAACCCTTCAACCGCGCTAAGCACAGAAATTGCCGGGGTGATGATGCCGTCGCCGTAAAACAGCGCAGCACCGAACAAGCCAAGGCTAATGATAATGGCACGTTGGCTCGGCTTACGTCTACCGCGCAACACCAAGGCCATTAGCGCCATGATGCCGCCCTCCCCCCGATTGTCTGCACGCATGACGAAAATAACATATTTCAAGCAAACCACCATCACCAATGCCCAAAAAATAAGCGAAATGGTTCCGAAAACTGTACCCTTGTCAGGGGAAAGCCCATAGGCCGGGTTGAAAATTTCCTTCATTGTGTACAACGGGCTAGTACCCACATCGCCGTACACTACGCCTAAAGCACCTAGGGCTAGTACTGCAAAACTCGATTTTTCATGGGGTTGGGGTCGCTGAATATCTGGCATGGTGGTTCCTAGGATTGGACCGTTGCAACAACGGGTAAAGATTCAAGCTTGCGCCGAACTGGCTTTGCATGGACAATAATTTTATTCGCTGTGTGCAGAAATAGCGACAAACCCTTCTGGTTAATAAAATGAACCCCCTAATTTTTCTAGCATGAAAGCCAATTGTGCAATGAGTTTCAAGCGTATCGCCAGCGGAACCCAGACCCATGCCCTATGTCTGGACATCAGTGCCTCAAGCATTTTATTTGAAGCAAGCGAATCGGTCGAAGTGGGCAGGGCACTAGAAATCCGCACATTTCCCGCTGACCGGATTACTCCCCCGATCACTGCCTTGATAGAAATAATCCGTTGCACCAACTCGGATGCCGGTCATTATCTTATTGCCGGTGTCATCAAGGGAATCAAGAGCCAAGCCCCCGAAGTGCCTTCTGCTTAGGTGATTTCTAACAATAAATCCACCAAAATTGAAATGAATTGTCCTCGAAAATCACGAACAATACCTCAGCAAATCAGATCGCCAAGCTGGTGCTTGGCACTCCCAATGGGAACGCCAAGCACCAGCTTGGCTTTTGGATGGGATGTTCTTTATTGGATATCAACTTAGCACCCCGATGTGTTTTCTCCAACGTCAGATAAGGAAATCCAGCATTGAACAAGCTGGCCTTGGTCATCGTTCAGCCCACCCAATGTGGAGTGCGGCGACTTGTCGCCGCTTTCGGAACCATGCGGCGACGAGTCGCCGCACTCCACAAACTCACCCATCGGGCTGAACGATGACCAAGGCCCACAAGCTCAACCGCATGTCAGTCATAACCAACAACCCACCAACGCAAACGAGGGTTTTATTACAATGAACGCAGTGGCAAACCCAACCGAAACACTCACATTGACGCCTCCCGAACCCGTCAAACCTGTCGCGCCGGATCAGGCTTCCTCATTGGTCAAGCTGGATGGCAACACGCTCGCTAAGCTGGACGATAAGGTCAAGACTTTTGTCGACAACATCGTTCAATTGGACTCCCACAGCTCTGAGTTCATTGGCAAGGTCAACAGCATCCACGCGCTGGGAAGCGACCAAATCCGTTCCGCGGCCAATATTTCCAACCGCCTGTTGGAACGGCCTGTTGCCAGCTTGGATTCAGGGCTAGGTGACGGTAATTCCAAGGTATCAAAAAGCCTGCTTGAACTGCGGACGACCATTGAAAAACTCGACCCGACCAAACAGGGTGACCTGCTCTCGCCGCGCAAATTGTTAGGTATTTTTCCTTTTGGCAACAAACTCCAAGATTATTTCAGGCAATATCAGTCGTCGCAAAGCCACCTCAACGCCATCATCCAAGGGCTTTACAATAGCCAAGACGAATTGCGCAAGGACAATGCCGCGATTGAACAGGAAAAGGTCAACGCCTGGGAGTTGATGCAAAAGCTAGAACAATATGCCCAAATGGGTAAAAAGCTGGATGCGGCCTTGGAGTCCAAAATTGCCGATATGGAAGCCACCGACCCCGAAAAAGCCCGGGTGGTCAAGGAGGAAATGCTATTCTACATCCGCCAAAAAGTCCAAGACTTGCTCACCCAATTAGCTGTGACCATCCAAGGTTATCTAGCCATGGACATGGTGCGCAAGAATAATATGGAACTCATCAAAGGCGTGGAACGGGCCACGACGACGACGGTTTCGGCACTGCGCACAGCGGTCATTGTCTCCCAAGCACTTGCCAACCAGAAATTGGTGCTGGATCAAATCTCTGCCTTGAACACCACCACTAGCAACATGATCGAAGGCACCTCCGCATTGTTGAAGCAACAATCCACCCTTACACACCAACAGGCCGCCAGTTCCACGGTGAATTTAGAGCAACTCAAAAAGGCTTTCCAAAACATTTACGAGACCATGGACACGGTTGCCAACTTCAAGGTGAAGGCACTGGAAAACATGAAAATGACCGTGGACACCCTGTCAACCGAAGTGGAAAAATCTAAAAGCTATCTCGACCGAGTGCGTACCGACAAAGTCCAAGAGACCGTCGCCAAACTGGCTGCTCCGGCTGAGAATGAGTTGCAACTGTAATCCAGTATTCTTAAGGTACTGATGTTACGCACAGACCACGGTACTGTTGCCGGCAATGGGTTGCCGACCTACGGCGATTTGTTTTGGAGTGTCAAGGCTTGCCTTGACAGGCAAAGCGAGCTTTGCCACTCCATGCGTAACATCAGTTAAGGTAGTTGAATTTATGGGTTATGCTGGTTCGTCAAACTCCAGTTTGGGAAACCAGCGAAAATATAGTTTGCTAAAACACCACATCAATGGAGCATCCCATGTCAGTCGGCCAATTTTGCAATCGCGACACCATCACCGCCAGGAAAGAAGATTCCATCGTCAAAGCCGCCAAACTGATGCGCAGCCACCATGTCGGTTGCGTCATTGTGGTGGAGGAAGATGCCCATGGGACGGACACCCCGGTTGGCATCATCACCGACCGCGATCTGGTGATAGGAATACTCGCCAAGGAACTCGACCCGGACAAAGTCACTTTGGGGGATATTATGAGCTATGAACTAGTGACAGCCCATCAAGACGACCGTTTGTGGGACACGCTGCAACGCATGAGGGTCAAAGGTGTCCGGCGGGTTCCCGTGGTGGACCGCCACGGAGCATTGAAGGGAATTCTCACCAGTGACGACCTGCTTGAAGTTTTGGCCAGCGAGATGAATGAACTGGCCAAACTCATCAGCCGTGAGCAATTGCGCGAAATAAACACCCGCGAAGAGTAAAAGTATGAATGACACGTTAAGCTTCTATGATGGACGCATCACTATTAACCCTGCCATCTGCAATGGCAAGCCAACTTTGAGGGGCAAGCGGATTGCCGTGCAAACCATCCTGGAGTTCCTCAGTGCGGGCGATAGCGATGCGGACATTCTTGAGCAATACCCTTCTCTTGAACAGGAAGATATACGGGCCTGTTTGCGTTTCGCTGCCGATATGATGGACCGGCGATACGATCTTGCCAGAGTCGCCTAGGGTAATGTCCCGATTTCTGATTGATGCAAATCTGCCCTATCGTTTTGGCCTCTGGCGCAACGGGGATTGCGAGCATGTATTTGACCACAACGAAGCATGGACTGACCTTGAAATCTGGCGTTATGCCAAAGAGAATGACTTGGTGATAGTTACCAAAGATGCGGATTTTTCCGACTGGGCTATGCTATCTGAACCTCCCCCTAGAGTCGTTCATTTGCACATTGGGAATATGAGAATCCGGGATTTCCACAAGTTTATACAAATCATATGGCCGGAAATCAAACTCTTGATCGAGTCCCATAAGTTAATTATTGTCTATGCAGACAGGATTGAGTGCGTGGGGGGCAATGGGTTACGCGGTAACTTGTAAATTGCTGGCCTTATAGGGCAGTAATTCCCATTTTGGCATGACTGAATATCGTCGCTTTTTTCAACTTGAGGGCCACTTGGATTTTCACCGCCAACAAGTCGTGTGAACCGCAGTGAAAGGGGATTATGGCAACGCCGATTCTGGGATCATCTGATCCGGGATGAAACCGGACGCGAATGATGCGGTTCGCAAGCTCACCGCATCCTACGGACCTGCCGAAAACCTTCTTGAAGGCATAGTCGGTTTTAACATCCAAAAAGCGCATGGGTCATTCCAAATGTGGGCGGGTGTTTCTTTCCATAAAAAACAATCCACGCTTGGTTGTGTCATATCAAAAAAAATTCTAATGAGAATCCAACTGGCATAGCAAGTAAATCTTACCAGAACAAGGCGGGGCGGACGAAAGGCATTCTATAAATCCTTAGAAAAACGTTCTTGATTGACAAACTTAAAAAAAGGGTTAGCCTTCTTTCCAGAAAGCCAAACCCGACCGTAAGGGGGGACGGAAAGTCGCGTACCCCGTTAAAATCAAAAAACAATCAAATGGCGACCGAGCCAAGATTACCGCGCTCCTAGGAAAAAGCGCACTGCCATTAAGTTAAGGGTTTCAATTTGCCAACGCCAGGAGTGCAAGGCTTGCCTTGCCCGGTTTTACGGTTTGAAACCATCGCAAGGCAAGCCTTGCACTCCATGCTTGCTTAACTTAAAGGTAGTGAGAAAAATGCGGGGGGCTGAACGGTAAACATCGACGCTGAATTCTTATCCAAATGTAACAGTAACGCGTAGCCCTTAACGCGATAAGTCACAGTCCTTGTAGCGAAATGTAGGGAGCGTGGGCATACCCGTCCACTTTTTTTCGGGGTGAGGACAATCGAAACTCGCTTTATTTACGCAGTTATCCAAAATTAAGATTACAGGGATCACAACCATGAAAAACCACTTGCTATCGGCACTATTTTTCGGGATATTTCTTATTATAGAATCCGTTTTGCCGGTTGCTGGGGCAGGGCCCAACCAATGGACGAGCATTGGGCCATTTGGGGGCGGGATCACCGCTTTGGCCATCGACACGAAAAACCCATCCACGCTTTATGCTGGAACGGCTGGCGGTGCCCTGTTCAAAAGCATCAATGGCGGGGCGGCTTGGTTTCCAGCCAATATCGGTTTGACCGGTGAAGTACACGCACTAGTCGTCGACCCGACAACTCCGAACACGCTTTATGCGGGAACCTATGGAACCTATGGAGCCTATGGAACCTATGGAAGAGTGTTCAAAAGCACGAATGGAGGGGTCAATTGGATACCGGCCAACACTGGCCTGACGGATATGAACATCCAAGCTTTAGCCATCGACCCGTCCAATCCATCAACACTCTATGCAGGAAGTGGTTCAGGGTTATTTAAGAGCACCAATGGCGGGGGTAGTTGGAGTCCTTTAACCTCCGGGCTGGCTAGTAATAATATTGATATTACAGAATTAGCCATAGACCCGAAAACCCCGGCTACGCTGTATGCGGGAACGCTGAGCAACGGGGTATTCAAGAGCATTGATGGCGGAGGGAGTTGGCTCCCGATCAATTCAGGACTAACGATTTCTCCGGTCGGCGGTTTAGTCATCGACCCATCTAACCCGACCACACTCTATGCGCAACTACCCTACGGGATATTCAAAAGCACCGATAGTGGTAGTACTTGGAATCCGGTCAGTTCTACCCCCGGTGCTTATACTCTTGCCGTCGATCCAAACAACTCAGCCACACTCTATGTGGGAGTCAATGGCACCAGCGGGGTGTACAAGAGCATTGATGGCGGGGTGAATTGGACTCAGACGACCAGTGGCATGGGACTTTTTGTCGTCGATTTCTTAATCATCGACCCGTCCAACTCATCCAACATCTACGCGGGAACTCACAACGGATTGTACAAGAGCAGCAATGCCGGTGGAACTTGGGCTACCATCAACATGGGGCTGTCAAACTTTCAAATCAACGTGCTTGGCATTGACCAATCTAATCAGGCAACTCTTTATGCGGGAACCGGAAATGGTGTATATAAAAGCATTGATGGAGGTGTAACCTGGAATGGCTCACTACAAAATTATGGCTCTGTTAATGCTTTGGCTATCAGCCCGACAAACATTTATGCGGGAATTCCGGGTTATTGGGTGTGGAAGAGTTCGGATGGAGCAGTGAGTTGGAATAACATTAGTGCCGATCTGAATAATAATTCTATTAAAAATCTAGTGATTGATCCGAACAACAACGCTACACTTTATGCAGGGACTTACAACGGCGGGGTGTACAAGAGTACCAATAGCGGAGCGAATTGGACCCAAGCCAACACGGGACTTAGCGGTCAAACTGTCAATGCTTTGAGCATAGACTCGTCCAACTCTTCTACAATTTATGCGGGAACCGCTATCGGTGGAGTTTTCAAAAGCACCGATGGTGGAGGGAACTGGAGTCCGGTCATCAATATGGGTCTGCTCAATATGAATGTTGTGGCGCTTGCCATCGACCAATCCCATCCGTCCACACTCTACGCTGGAACCTATACTGGAATTTATAAGAGCATTGACGCGGGAGCGAGTTGGAATCAAGCTAACAACGGCCTGACATCGACCGTTGTCCAAGCTTTGATTGTCAATCCGTCCAAGCCAACCACACTCTTTGCCGGAACCTATGATGGCGTGTTCATGAGTACTGATGGGGGCGGGAGTTGGAACCCGATCAATGCTGGCCTGACCAATATGAATGTCATCTCCCTGGCTATAGACCCGACTATCACGACCACGCTCTATGCGGGTACCCAAAACGGCGGGGTTTATAAAATCAGTAGTTCCCCAAGTCTACTGCCGCTGGCAATACCCCCGCTGGCGGCAACCGGCCCAGTCACGGCAAACTCATCGACTACCGCAACCCTCAATGGCACAGTGAACCCTAACAGCTTGGCGACCACCGCGCAGTTTGAATATGGGCTGACCACTGCCTATGGCAGCACGGTCAGTGTGTCGCTGTCACCTAACAATAGCTCGATAGCCCAAAACGTCAACACGACAATCAATGGCTTGCAAACAGGGGCCACTTATCATTATCGCCTCAGCGCGACTAACAGTGCTGGCACCGGTGCCGGCAATGATGCCGTTTTTACTGTGGGCAATGCTTACCACGTTCACGGCCTAAACTTCAGCCCTATTTTGAGTGGGCAGAATGGCAGCACACCGATTACGTCAACTCAACTGACAGCGCGGATGACTATCATCCAAAACCACACGGATTGGGTGCGCACGTTTGGCGCAAGCAACGGCTTGGAACAGGCGGGGGCAATTGCCCATAAGCTGGGTTTGAAGATTGCCATGGGGGCGTGGATTTCCACCGACTTGGCGGCTAACGAAATCGAAATCAATAATCTGATAGCCGCCGCCAATCGCGGGGAGGCAGACATCTTGATAGTCGGCAGTGAAACGATGCTTCGTGCAGACAGTGGAACCACACCCTTTCCGGGTGCGGAAAACGCGCTGGTCGGTTATCTTAACCGCGTCAAGAGTGCCGTGCCGGCGAATCTGCCGGTTACCTATGCGGACACCTACAACACCTTGCTCGGTCATCCCAATCTAGTCGCTGCCTGCCAAGGCGTGCTATTTGTCAATTATTATCCCTATTGGGAAAGGGTCAGGGTCGATAAGGCCATGCTCGACTTGAACACCAAGCACCAGCAAGTCGTTGCCATTGCCGGGGGCAAGAATGTCATCGTCTCTGAAGCGGGATGGCCGAGCGCGGGCAACCCAAACGGCGATGCATTGCCATCCTTGGATAACGCGAGTTTTTACTTCCGCAATTTTGTTTCTTGGGCGCGTAGCAATAATATCGATTATTTTTACTTTGAAGCCTTTGATTCAGTTTGGAAAGCCAGTTATCCCCAACAATACCCGGCGGTGGAATCCCATTGGGGTATTTGGGATGGCTCGGATAATTTAAAATACGGCATGGATCAGGTTTTTAGCAATGCCATTATGCCCGACAACTGGACGATGCCGAGTGGGCTTGGACAGCCATCCTTGGAATTCAGTCTTGTGCCAGCATATGGATCAACGAATGCTGTCATTTATGGCAAGGCCAAACATGTCAAAACTTCAGACTATAAGGTTGCCCTTTACATCTATGTTCCAAATATAGGCTCGTATAGCGGATGGTGGGTGAAGCCCACTAGCCAATATCCAGATATTAAATTGGATGCGGGCGGAGAGTGGGGTGCACAGACGGTAACGGGGGGGTCGGATTATAACGCCACCCAGTTTGCAGCGTTCTTAGTCCCCGTCTCTTATTCTATTCCAACAAGCCTGACAGCGGAGCTTTATCAAAATGCCGTCGCCAATGTTCAAGTAACCCGCCCGCCCATTACCGCTTATCCGGTGAATGTCGCCATCAATGGCTCTGGCTTTAGCACAGTGAGCAGCGATGTTGTCGGCATCAGTTGCGGTTATCCCAACTACGATTGCAGCGAAACGTATTCGGCTGGTTCCACGGTTGTGTTGACTGCCAGTGCCACCCCCGGATACCTTTTCACCGGGTGGAGCGGAGATTGCAGTGGAACTGCCCCAACTTGCACTCTTTCGGTCAATGCACAGAAAGCTGTCACCGCAAATTTCACGCAAGAAAATAACTTGGCGATAAGCAATCTGAACCCTACAGGGGGAGTGATTACTAGCGATGTTGGCGGCATTAACTGCGGCACGATATGCAACCAAAACTATGCAAGCGGGACGATTGTCACCCTCACGGCTACACCCACCAGCGGATACAGTTTCGCCAGTTGGAGCGGCGATTGCACCGGCACGGTTCCGGCATGCCAAGTGACCCTCAGCGCGGCGAAGAATGTCACTGCCAATTTCGTGCCGAACTACGCCATGACCGTGACTAACTCGAACAAGACGGGCGGGAGCGTGACTAGCGATGTCGGCGGGATTAATTGTGGCAACACTTGTAGCCAAAATTATGCGAGCGGGACAGTTGTCACGCTGACTGCCAGCCCGGTTACAGGCTATAGCTTCACGGGATGGAGCGGCGATTGCAGTGGCTCGGCTCCTACTTGTCCAGTCACCCTTAGCTCGGCGAAGAACGTCACCGCCAATTTTGTACAAAGCTTCGCCTTGACCGTCACCAACTCCAACAAGACCGGCGGGACCGTAACCAGCAATGTCGGCGGGATAACATGCGGTGCGACCTGTAGCCAAAGCTACGCGAGTGGGACGGTTGTCACGCTGACCGCCACACCTGTCACCGGATATGGCTTCACCGTTTGGGGCGGGGATGGGGGCAACTGCACTGGTACGACCTGTGCTGTGACAGTGAACACGGCGAAGAACATCACCGCCAACTTTGTGCAGAACTATACCCTGACCGTCACCAACTCGAACAAGACGGGCGGTAGCGTGACTAGCAATGTCGGCGGGATTTCGTGCGGCGCAACCTGTAGCCATAGCTATGCAAGCGGGGCCACGGTCACGCTGACCGCCAGCCCGGTTGCAGGCTATGGTATCAGTTGGGGCGGGGATTGCAGCGGCACGGCTTCGACCTGCCAAGTCACCTTGAGTGCGGCGAAGAACGTCACCGCCAACTTTGTGCCGAACTATACCCTGACCGTCATCAATGCCAACGTTAAGTTTGGAACTGTGACCAGCAATCCAGGCGGAATCGTCTGCGGTACGACATGCAGTGCAAATTATGCTAGCGGGTCGAATGTCACGCTAACCGCCATCCCCGTCAGCGGATATGAGTTCACCGGCTGGGGTGGGGCTTGCAGCGGCTACGGAAATTCATGCAAAATCACTATGGATTCAGCCAAAACCGTCACCGCCAATTTTGCTCCCTTTAAGATTCACCAGCCGATTTGGAAGCGGGCGATAAAATCAATCATCCAAAAGCGGGGTTGACTTGATGAAAAATAGCAAGCCTAAAACCAGTAAAGTGATTTCCAATAATGAATCCACCAAAACCAAAATGAATTGTCCACGAAAATCACGAACAATTCCTCCGCAAATCACCTTGCCAAGCTGGGGCTTGGCGTTCCTTCTGGGAGCGCCAAGCCCCAGCTTGGCCTTTGGATGGGATGTTCTTTATTGGATATCACCCAAAGGGCTTTTGTTTCAATTGCGAATACTTTTTTGCCTTTGTATTGCACTGTCGCTGACACCGCGCTGGGCTTCAGGCGATCAGACCGTCTATGATGATGCCTTGGAAAACGGCTGGCAAGATTGGTCGTGGGGGACTACCGCAGACTTCAGTTCGACGGATTATGTCCACACCGGCAGTCACAGCATCAAGGCAACCTATACGGCGGCTTGGGGAGGCTTTTACCTAGGACAGAACGCCTTTTGCACCTCGCCCTATGCCAGCTTGAACTTCTGGGTGAATGGCGGTGCCCAGGCCGGACCCACCATTTCAGTCAGCGCCCAAATCTCGGCGGCGGCTCAAGTTAGCCTGCCACTCAATAATTACATTGCAGGCGGTTCCATCGCAGCCGGAACGTGGCGGCAGGTCTCCATTCCCCTTGCCGACCTAGGTGTCGCCAACACCTGCAATATGACTGGATTTTGGCTGCAAGAGGGAAGCGGCAACGCCCAACCCCCGTTCTATGTCGATGACATCAGTCTGCTAGCTACACCGCCCCCCGCCAGCGTCAATCTCAGCGTCAACGCGAACCAAGTGGTACGGACGGTGGATAACCGCTTGTTCGGTGTCAACACAGCCGTGTGGGACGGGGCGCTCAACACCCCCGCAAGCATTTCCCTGTTGCAGGCGATCAACAACCAAGCACTGCGCTTTCCGGGTGGTTCGCAAGCAGACCAATATAACTGGCAAACTAACACTGACATCAAATCCAACTATCAATGGCCTAGTAACTTTGATGGCTTTGCCAATGTCGCCCTCAGTTCGGGTGCGCAAGCCTTCATCACTGTCAACTATGGCAGCGGCACTCCGCAGGAGGCGGCCGCATGGGTACGCTATTCCAACGTGACGCATCAATACGGGTTCAAATATTGGGAAATTGGCAATGAGAACTATGGCTCGTGGGAGTACGACACTCACGCCATCCCAAACGAGCCCTACACCTATGCCCAGCTTGCCCAACAATATATTGCCCAAATGAAGGCGGTTGACCCCAGCATTAAGGTCGGCGTAGTCGTGATTGATGGCGAAGATTCCTACGCGAACAACGCCAACCATCCGGCGACCAACCCGCGCACTGGTGTTGTCCACAACGGTTGGACACCCGTTCTGCTGACCACGCTGAAATCTCTCAATGTGATGCCGGACTTCGTGATTTACCACCGTTATGAGGAAGAACCCGGTAGTGAAAGCGATGCTGCCCTATTGCAAGCAGCGCAAGGATGGAAGACCGCTGCCGCAGGGCTGCGCCAACAATTGACCGACTATCTAGGTGTTGCGGCTGCGAACGTGGAGCTTGTCGCCACCGAGAACAACTCCGTCTCCTACAATCCCGGCAAACAGACGACCAGCCTAGTCAATGGCTTGTATCTCGCCGATAGTCTCGGCAACATCATGCAGACGGAATTTAACGGGTTGATGTGGTGGGATTTGCGCAATAGCCAGGAGACCGGAAACAACAACAACGCGTCACTTTACGGTTGGCGGCAATATGGTGACTACGGCATCATGTCCCCGGCAAATGATCTCTACCCCACCTATTACGCCATGCAAGTCATGGCGGGTTTTGCCAGGGGGGGTGATCAGATCGTCACCGCAAGCAGTGACTATAGCCTCCTGTCGGTCTACGCAGCCAAACGCAGCAATGGCAACCTTTCTTTATTGGTCATCAATAAAAGCCCTACTGCCAGCCAAGCAGCAAGCATCCAGTTGAACGGCTTCACGCCAAAAGCCAATGCCACGTTGACCACCTACGGTATCCCGCAGGACATGGCGGCCCACACTGGAACGGGCAGTCCAAGCCCGGCAGTGTCTACTTTGAACAACGCAGCGACCGCTTTCACGGTAAGCTTCGCACCTTATTCCATGACCGTGATTGCGCTGATTAACAATAACATTCCTTCCTTTGCGTTGACTGTCAACAATGCCAATAAAACTGGCGGAACCGTCGCCAGCAACGTAGGCGGGATTGTCTGCGGCACGACATGCAGTGCTAGCTTCGTCAGCGGGACAGTCGTCACACTGAAAGCCACCCCGGCCAGCGGGTATCAGTTCACTGGCTGGGGCGGGGCTTGCAGCGGCTATGGGAATTCATGCAAGGTCACAATGAGTACGGCGCAAACCGTCACCGCCAACTTTGCCGTGTTAAAGATTCACCAGCCGATTTGGAAAAGGCTGATAAAGTGATATCCAATAAAAAACATCCCATCCAAAAGCCAAGCTGGTGCTTGGCGTTCCTTCTGGGAGTGCCAAGCCCCAGCTTGGCAAAGTGATTGGCGAAGGTATTGACATGAACAGAAAATATCAAATTGAACTGGAACAGGAAACCGATGGACGCTGGATAGCGGAAATACCTGCACTATCGGGTGCCATGGTTTACGGCAACACACGCGAACAAGCCATCACCAAAGTAGAAGCCTTGGCATTGCGTATTCTTGCCGACCGCCTTGAGCACGGCGAAGTGTCGCAAGCGTTGGATTTGTTGTTTGCCGCATGAGTGCCTTTCCAAGCGCAAAGGCCAAACAAGTGCTGGCGGCCTTATTGCGAATAGGTTGGTCAATAAAAAGGCAGAATGGTTCGCATAGGGTATTACAACGTCAGGGTTACGATGATTTTGTCTTCGCCTTTCATCAAGGTGAAGAGATTGGCGGTGGCATGTTGCAGCGCATAGCCAAAAAAACCGGGTTGAGGCCGGAAGATTTGTAGCAGGCTGTTTGGCGAATCGTGGCCGGGGGTGTTTGTACTCGCAGGAAACAACGATGCGACTCTCATTTTGGCAACCCAACTGGGAGCGCTGACATCCTTGTCGGCCCTCTTTTCGTATTTGTTGTGGCTATGGCAAAGAATCGTCCACGAAAGACATGAATGGTGTCAATGATTCGGCGTTGGGATGTGTTGGGTAACGATGGCGCCGTTGCCCAACCTACATGGCTACCGCTTCCCCTGTTCCGCGCCGCGCAATTTTATTTCAATCTTCGCCATGTCCGGGTGGTTCATCCCTTTGGCGCGGAGTTGCTTGAAGCCAGCGCATCCTTATTCTGCTGCTCCAAATCTTCCGATGTCATCGCGGCGGTTTTAACATCCAAAAAGCGCATGGGTTTACAAAATCTCTGCTTCGAGCCTGAGTTTCTGTGCACCGGCCCTTACTTCTTTCATTCGACCTTGGCCGGGTAGAGTTTTCGACTCAACCGTTACAATGCCGACTTTTACCAATTCGTCCACATCCCGCTTAACTGCGCTACGGTCTCGATGCAAGCGCTCGGATAGTGCAGTGATTGACCCCGGCTGTTCTTTGATGGATTTAAGTAGTGCCAACCGTGCCGCCGACAAAAGTTTTAGCATCTCAGACGGGTCTTCAAAACTAATGATGCACTCTTCGGGTATGACGGCCCCTTGATCGGCCAGCTTGGCCAATTTGCGGCCGCGATCAAAGAACGCTCCTTCCTCTGCCGATTTAATAGTCAGTATTTTCATAGTTGCTGCCTCAGTATAAGCCAATCGTGCTCAAATCGTTTCTCGACTTCTTCAAAACTCACAAAGTCGATGGGTTCGACGCGACCAAAATAATGACGGTGGTGATATCCGTGTTGGTTGTCGTAGCCAACCACTCGCCCATTATCCGCAAAGTGCAACTTGTGGTTGATATAAGCCAAATTGTAGCGAGTGATCTTGCCATTCTTATCAACCCATAATTCCCGCCGTAATAGACCATTGCCGCGCTTGTCAGGTATTTTGTGGGTTTCGTCAATTATCTTTCTATCAGGCATGACTCATCATATCATAGCTGAAAAGTTTTGCCATGTTACCTGAATCAAGCATTTGCACAACCGAGTGGTTACCGTCCATGGCCCGGATTTCTGCTCGTTCCCAAGCTCCGGCTTGGGAACGCGGTGTTAGAAGCTCCAGCTTCCTGAGTCACTGCAAGCTAGAGCTTGAAAAGCAAAGGTTCCCAAGCTGGAGCTTGGGAACCAGCGCAAAAGCCAAGCTGGTGCTTGGCGTTCCTTCTGGCTGGTCCGTAGGGCCGCAGGCCGCAATAACGGCTTGCCGCGTATTGCCCCGTATGTGGATGATCTGCCCATTCGGCGCAATACGCTTCGCTATTGCACCCTACGAGCTGAAGCTTGGGAACCAGAACAATTTTCTTGCATTTGTCCATATTTGCCATGACAATCAAGTGATGATTACTTGGGATGAATCGAAGCGGCGAAGCAATCTCAAAAACCACGGGATGGACTTCATGGGTTGCGAGGCGGTTTTCGACAACCCTGTCGCCACTGAAATCGACTTGCGCGAAGCCTATGGCGAGCAGCGCATCAATCTAATCGGCTGGCTGCGCGGCGAAGTGGTCCATATGACTTACTGCGAGCGCGGTGAAGCCTTGCATGTCATTAGCCTGAGACGAGCGACACGCCATGAATCCAGAAGTTACTTTGCGGAAATTTCCCGTTAGCCCGGAGGAGATTGAGGCTGCCATCGCCGCAGCGCCTGAGCAAGCGGAAGACTTGGAATGTCCTTATGACCCCAACGACGCGGGGCAAGTCGAGGCATATTGGCAAAACGCAACGGTGGTGAGGGATGGGGGTTACCCCGCCGTGCAGTCCGCACTGGCTGAAAGGCGAGGCTTGCGCAGCCCGCAAATTGCCCCCTTGAAGGTGCCGGTAACCATCCGTTTTGATGAAGACGTGCTGGCAGCACTAAGGGCCACAGGGAAAGATTGGCAGACACGCGTCAACGTTGTGGTGCGCGAATGGTTGGAAAGCCAGCGAACGGCGGGTGCAGGCTTGAAGTGATGCTTGAATATAGAGTTCTGCGGAATTAAGGGCCTGTCAAAAAATAAGTTGTACAAGTTTGATCGTTCCCACGCTCCAGCGTCACTGCCATTAAGTTAAGCGTTTATCGGAACGCCAAGCCCCAGCTTGGCATCGGCAATCTGCCCGCCAAGCTGGGGCTTGGCGTTCCGTCAAGGGCTGATTTCACGCTCAATGTATTTAACTAATGGCATTGACGCTCCAGCGTAGGAACGCCGTCCCTGACGCTCTGCGTCGATGACCGCCGGAGCGGTCGGGTTTGCATTCCCACGCCGGAGCATGGGAACGATCAATACGCCTAAGTCCGCCGTGTGCGTCTCTCTGAGTTGCGCCCGATATTTAAGCATTTATCGGATAACGGAAAAGATGTTGCCCGACGAAACTGATTTTATCGACTTCCTCAAGCCCAATGCGGGGCGGCCGGCAGGCATTCTATAAATCCTTAGCAAAACGTTCTTGATTGACAAGCTTGAAAAAAGGAGTAGCTTTCATTTATCAAAAGCCAAAACCGACCGTGAGGCGAGGACAGAAAGTCGCGGACCCCATTAAAATCATTAAAATAATCAAATGGTGACCGAGCCAAGATCACCACGTTCTCAGGAAAAAGCGCACCGCCATTAAGTTAAGGGTTTCAATTTGCCAGCGCCGGGAGTGCAAGGCTTGCCTTGCCCGGTTTTACAAGGGGTTTGAAACCATCGCAAGGCAATCCTTGCACACCATGCTTGCTTAACTTAAAGGCAGTAAGGGAAATGCGGGGGCTGAACGGCTACAATTCACCAGCCGATTTGGAAACAGGTGATAAAATCCATCAACCAAGGGAGTGGGTAATAGGTACGGGAAAATAATGAAGCACGGGATTCCTGCATGGGTGTCCAAGCTGGGACTCTCAACGCTATATCCATGTTCCGCCGAACCAAAACTGCCGTCATTCCAGCAGGTATGCAGGAATCCAGTGCCATGGATGGTAACTTGTAAGTTGCGCAAGTGTTTGGCTCAGGTAATGTGCCAACTCGCAGATGCACATCCCTGTAATCTGGATTCCGGCGATCCATGCCGGAATGACGGGTTTTCGATACTTGTGTATAACGGCAATATCTGGAACTTGGGAACCAGCAAACCAGCAAAAACTTATAATTTGAGGGTTTTATGGACAAGTTATTATTAAGCATCGCATTCATCATGGCTAGTTTCTTGGCCTTGCCTGCGGTGGCCGATTATGCCTTTACCTCCTTAGATGTACCGGGGGCCATGAGTACCACTCCCACAAGCATCAACGACAGAGGGCAGGTTGCAGGGTATTATACTGACGCAGCCACCCATGAACACGGCTTCATGTATAGCGGCGGCGCGTTCAACACCCTAGATGTGCCGGGGGCCGTTGCGTATGACACCCAAACCATCAGCACCAGCATCAATATCAACGCCAGCGGCCAGATAGCAGGGTTTTATTCTGACGCCACAGGTGTCTTCCACGGTTTCGTGTATAGCGGCGGGGCATTCACAACCCTAGATGCGCCAGGATCCATGGATACCTATGTTGCTGGCATCAATGCCAGCGGACATCTGGCAGGTTTTTATACTGACGCATCCAAGCTTAATCACGGCTTTGTGTACAGCGGTGGCAGTTTTACTATCTTAGACGCGCCAGGGTCTGTGAGTACCCGGCTTACTAGTATCAACGATAGTGGGCAAGTAGCAGGTGCGTTATATCAAGCAGGACATGGGGAACAAGGACCCTGGGGCTTTATCAACTATCCAAAAGGCTTCTTGTTTAGCGGCGGCGTATTCACGATCTTGGACCCGATAAGTACCCCCAGTTATTACGATCCATTGGGGATACCGACTTATTCCTGGGCATCCAGCATCAACGCCAGTGGGCAGGTCGCAGGGTATGCCACTTACGGGCCTACCCATTCTAGTTTCGTCTATAGCAAAGGTACATTCACTTTTCTGAATGCGCCAGGATCCGATTTTACCACTATAACGATCCTTAGCAACGGGGAGGCCGTTGGGTTTTATGAAAACATCATTAATGAAAGAACCACCTTGGCATTTAATTCCGTCGTATATAGTAATGGCATGTTCATTACCTTGGATTTGCAGGTAGCCACTAGTATCGGTATCGCTAGTATCAATGCCAGTGGGAAGCTTGCAGGGTCATATATTGATTTTAACGGCAATACCCACGGTTTCGTCGCCGTTCCAACGCCCCTAACAGTCAGCAATGCCAATAGTGCCGGCGGAACCATCGTCAGCAACGTGGGAGGAATTGACTGCGGTACGACATGTAGTGCGAATTTCTCTAGCGGGACGGCAGTGACGCTGACCGCCATCCCGGCCAGCGGATACGAATTCACCGGCTGGGGCGGGGCTTGCAGCGGTTACGGGAATTCATGCAAAGTGACTACCGTGAATGCCGCCCAGACCGTCACCGCCAATTTTGCTCCCTTTAAGATTCGCCAGCCATCTTGGAAGCGGGTGATAAATTCACTAATCATCCAAGGGGGTGGGTAACATGGGGGAAAATAGCAAGTACAGGCTCCAAGCAGGGGCGTGGGGATGCTAGCCCAAAATTCACCATCCGATTTGGAAACGGGCAATAAGCCCAATCACCTTAGGGGTAAATTAACGTGAAAGTTTCAAACCCAATTGTTTACCGTTATGTTTCGTCTGTATTTCAGGGTTTTATATTGATCGGCATCATTGGAATAGGTGATGTAGCGAAGGCTGCCGTCAATCTTAATGCAGCCTATAATGTACTCACGCAGAGAACCTCGGCGGTCCAAAATGCATTTTACGTTTATCAAGATGCCGATTCGGCCTATAACCATGGTTTCCCGTCCGGCTGGATGGGAGACTATCCGACGATTCACCTCAACGCCGCCTGCGTCAATGCTGCCCTTTCGCCGAACGGTTGCTCTTCAGATACTAATGCTTTGGATATCCAACGGGATACCGTGGTTTATATCCGATTTGGAAACCAGATTAGTTGGTCTGGGGTCAGTTTTGTGGAACCGCAGAATTTATTTAGCACTACCTTTGTAAGCAAAGGCTACGATTTGACGGGTGCAACTTATTTGGTCTTTGATGTACGCTCGCCCACGCCGAATGGTTTTCGTGTATTGTTTGGCTTTGCGGGCCATACGATGACCTATTTTATCACCATCCCACAAAGCACTACTTTTACCACGCTTACCATTCCCTTGGCAGCGTTTAACGTCACACTAGCAGATTTGGCTTCCGTGAATGTTTTATTCACGGTGGAAACGGATAACCTGGATGCTCCCAACGGCGGCATCCTGTTATTGGACAACATCCACTTTGAGCCAGTGCCGACCAAACAACAATCGGTCTTAGGCTTGCCGCTTAGCACCCAAACCTTTGGTGTGGTGACACCCCAAACCTCAGTGCCCATCGACCAAGCCAACAAGAACATCGCAAGCCTTTACGAATCTGCCTTGACCCTGCTCGCACTGTTGGCGCAGGATAGCCCCACAGATTTGGTCAATGCCAAATTGATTGCAGATTCAATGGACTACGCACTGTCCCATGACAACCATGGGGATTATTTGCCGCCATTCCCCAGCAGTCCGATGGGTTTGCACAATGCCTATGAAAGCGGTGATATTGCCTTGTTCAGTGGTCAGGGAGTAGGCGCAGGACAGCAAGGCGATATTCGAGTGGCGGGTTTCAGTTCCACTACCTGCGCTCCGTCAAACTATTGCGTTATCTTAGACGGTGCGACGGGTGGAAACAATGCGTTTGCCATCCTGTCGCTGATTTCGGCTTACAATCGCTTTCAAGATACTCGCTATCTTAATGATGCGGCAACCATCGGGCAGTGGATTGTCAACCAATTGCTGGATACCTCTAACACGGGTTATGGCGGTTATTACCTCGGTTATCCTGATGAGGGTGCGCCCCCCCCAAAACCTTTGGAAAAAGGCAAATCCATTGAAAACAACGCAGACATTTTTGCCGCGTTCTCGACATTGGCGTTTACTGAACAACAGTTGGGAAATACCGCACAAGCGAACTATTGGACCGCCCAGGCGAATGTTGCGGGTGATTTTGTCATGCAAATGTACGATTCCACCCGTGGCTGTTTCTTTGCCGGCACTGTCCCACCGAACACCACTGGGGCTGGCATCCAGCCCAACGGGCCCACGAAAGGCAATGACACAATCAATACCTACGACTTTCTAGATTCCAATAGTTTCACCACCCTGGCGATGGCGGGTTCCCCACGCTATGCCAAGGCAATTGACTGGCACAAGCCTGTCCAGTGCATCGTGAACAAGTTTGCTCAAACCGTGACTGCCGCCAATATCACTTACTCGGGTTTCAATATAGTCTCCGGTGTAAATGGCGTTGCCTGGGAGTTTACCGGGCAGGTGACCGAGTTAATGAATTATGTCAATCAACTCTATAAGGATTCGAGCTTTGCCAGTCAAGCGGCAACATATCTCGCCCAAATCGCGCAGGCCCAAGCAACGGCACCTTTCGGCGATGGTTCTGGCTTGGTGGCAAGCACTCTGCAAAACGGCGACACCTTGGCCCCCGCTGCGCAATGTTTGCAAACGCCTTATCAGTGCATCCCCGAGCGCGTGGGTTTGGCTGCGACGGCATGGGCAATTTTTGCGGCGCAAAATTATAACCCTCTTAACAGCCCTTTTAATCAGGTGCCAAATCCAAACACCTTGCTAACCGTCATCAATAACAACCCTACAAATGGAATGATTACCAGTAATTACGGCGGCATAAACTGTGGGACGGCTTGCGCCCAGTACTATGATAGCGGAAGTTATGTTGTGTTGACCGCCAACCCGGTCAGCGGATACGAGTTCTCCGGCTGGCGGGGTGCTTGCAGCGGCTACGGGAATTCATGCACCGTCACGATGAATGCCGCGCAAACCGTCACCGCCAACTTTGCCGTGTTCAAGATTCACCAGCCGACTTGGAAGCGGGTGATAAAATCAATCATCAAAAAATGATGGGTGTGCAAATTTCCATTCGGCTTATGTGCGAAATCGTACAGACCAGGTTTGATTTTATAGATACCCTTATTTACAGATCGTTATCGCAGTGTCTTTTTTGATTTGCCTGCCTTTCCAGTGGAAAAGACAGGGGGGGACTGAACAATTACCGGGAGTGTAAAATGAACAAGTTACAACTTAAAAAGTATATCAGCCCATTCTTAGGGCTATTTCTGATTGCGCTTGGTGCATTCCAATTGGCTGAGGCGGCGAATCCCGTACCCGTTAACTTGGGTACGGCAGCTCCGTTTGCCATTTTGTCAAAGGCAGGTGTTACGACTAGCCCACCTTCCATAATCACTGGAAATATAGGCGTTAGCCCAATTGCATCGACAGCCATAACAGGATTGGCATTAACCCTTGACTCATCGGGTATGTTTTCAACATCCACCCAAGTCACGGGAAAAATATATGCAGCCAACTATGCCTCGCCTACGCCCGCTAACCTGACCACCGCCATAGGCGACATGGGAACGGCTTATACAGATGCCGCCGGACGAGTTTTACCTGATTTCATTGAACTGTACGCAGGCGATCTTAGCGGTAGGACCTTAGCCCCTGGCCTTTACAAATGGAGTACTAATGTTTTAATAAATTCCACTGTGACGCTGGCAGGCCCAGCCGATAAAGTCTGGATATTCCAGATATCAGGTGATTTAACCATGGGTTCAGGGGCACAAGTTGTCCTAAGCGGTGGCGCACTAGCCGGGAATGTATTCTGGCAAGTTGCCGGTGGTGCTATAATTGGCACAACCGCACACGTCGAGGGTACCGTTCTCTCCGCAACAGCAGTCACTCTTAAATCAGGTGCGTCAGTGAACGGCAGACTATTGGCACAGACTAACGTTACCTTAATTAATAACACTCTGGTGAATGTATTTTCCCTAACCGTCAGCAATGCCAACGTCACGTATGGAACCGTGTCCAGTAATGTGGGAGGGATTGTGTGCAGCGCGACATGCAGTGCGAGTTTCGCCACTGGGTCGGCAGTCACACTGACCGCCATCCCCGTTAACGGATACCAGTTCACCGGCTGGGGCGGGGCTTGCAGCGGTTACGGGAATTCATGCACCGTCACAATGAATGCCGCCCAAACCGTCACCGCCAACTTTGCCAAATTTAAGGTACAGCCGGTTTGGAAGCGGGTGATAAAATCAATCATCCAAGGGGGTAGGTAAGCTGAAAAATAAAAATGGGAAGCATAAATATTGTTGCAACAATCCCTTGAACCTTTATTATTTACTTGCAGCGGGAAGTTGTTCCCGCGCTATCATTCAAGCCACAGGAGTCATTAAAATGAACATACGCAAATCTATTTTGCCTGCACTGGTGATGTTTGCCGTCTTGGCCCTGCCCACACCGGCCTTTGCCGTGCAGGGTTCGATGATGACCTACGTCAATGCCGTCTTGTTGAGTTCGACACCGCAGCCCTCGCCCGCAACCGGATTGATGTGGGGTGGTTGCATGGCCTATTTGGCCAATCCGATCACTTCCTTTAGCAACTCGCCTAACTGCCCCGACCAGTGGGTGTCCTTCAGTTGCGATGGAACCTACGCCACCCAGAGCATCGCCCAAATGATGGTCGACCAAGCCCAATTGGCGTTTGCCACGCAGCAGAAAGTTTTTGTCGTGGTGGACGACACAAAACTGGAAAATGGCTACTGCACTGCCACGCGGATAGACGTATGGCATTGACAGCAACGCTGACCCTCTGGCAAATTTAGACCGGCCCGGTTTTTAAAACTTAGCCGGTCTCATTTACTTTTCGACTTTGCCCGGATTAGCTATGAAAATAAACCATGTAGTTGTTGGTCTATTGATTGTTTTTGCTTTTTTTGCAGGCCGTTGGTTCTCTCCCAACGCATCTATTCCGCCAACCGCCCCCGCCATTGCGGGTGCGGGGATGCAAACCCAACCCCCGCCCGCAGTAAAAGAACGATTAACCCAACTCCAATCGGCCCAAAAAAACCCGTCGCTGCCACCGTCAGGCAAACCTTCAGTGGTTTACCCTAGTTTGCCCCAACCCCCCATGACGCGGGGCAAACCTGAGGTAGTCCGCAACGTCGGGCCTTTGATTGATCCCGACCCCGGCAAGTCAACCACAACGTACATGGGTCCAGACCGGCCAGTGCAAAACGTCGGGGCGTTTATCGAACCAGGCGGACCACACGATTCTAATCGTTAGCCATCGTCGCGCCCCCTACCCCCCTTTTGCAAAGGGGGGGAACTGACGGTGCCTGCCAATCTAGCGGGAATCGGAATGCCCCAGAGGCTTGTCCGGGGCGATTTGATCGCGTACCCGCTGTTTTAACTCCTTGGCTTCGGGGAACCGCCCCTCTTGTTTGCGCGACCATAGCACTTGGCCCCCGCAACGCACCTCGAAAATCCCACCCGTGCCGGGAATCAACGCGACCTCGCCAATTTCCGTCTCGAACGTCGTCAATAATTCTTGGGCCAGCCAAGCTGCCCGCAACAGCCAGCGGCATTGGGTGCAAAATTCAATTTCGACACGGGGCTTGCCGCTCATCAGGGTTTCCTCTTGCTAGTTGAGCAGGTTGTGCAACAGCAATTCTCATTTTGGCAAATATTAATAAGGGCGGGTTTGGAACCCGCCCCTACGCAAGAAATTTATTTTTTCATATTATCAATGAATTATAAACGGGATACGGGACAACGATTCGTAGGGGCGGGTTCCAAACCCGCCCGGTTCTGTTCAAAATGAGAATTGCTGGTTGTGCAACGGGATTCCAACAAATTAACAGTGTAACAGGAATGTTTTTGGGCATGTGCTATCCATGCAGCAATTCTCATTTTGGCAAAAAATCCCCCTACCCCCCTTTTGCAAAGGGGGGTAAAAAACGCAGGGATAGCGGCTAATATTTGAAATTCGTGGCATAATGGTTGCCATAAATCACTATGCGCTTGCTTCCCCCACGTATGACTTCGAACATAAATGATAGCGAATTGCTTCGAATCGGCCTGAACGTTGTTCGGATCGAAGCCGAAGCAGTTGCTGCCCTGGCCGGACGCATTGATGCAAGTTTTGTGGCGGCCTGTCGATTGATGCATGATTGCCCCGGTAGAATCGTGGTCACTGGCATGGGGAAATCAGGCCATATCGGTGGCAAAATCGCCGCCACTCTGGCCAGTACAGGCACACCGGCTTTTTTTGTCCATCCCGGTGAGGCCAGCCACGGGGATTTGGGGATGATAACCGCAAAAGATGTAGTCATCGCCTTGTCCAATTCGGGCGAAAACGCAGAAATATTGACGATTTTGCCCGTCATCAAGCGCATGGGCGCGGCTTTGGTCGGCATGACAGGAAACCCTGCCTCCACGCTGGCACGTCAGGCTGATGTCCACATCCACATCGGTGTGCGCGAGGAGGCCTGCACATTAGGCTTGGCCCCCACGTCGAGTACCACAGCGGCATTGGTCATGGGCGATGCTTTGGCCGTGGCCTTGCTGGAAGCCCGCGGCTTTACTCGCGAGGATTTCGCCCTGTCACATCCCGGCGGCAGACTGGGGCGGCGGCTGTTGTTGCGCGTGTCTGACATCATGCATGCGGGTGCAGATATCCCGTCCGTGGCTGAAACCGCATGGGTCCGCGACGCGGTATTGGAAATGACCGCCAAGAAACTGGGCATGACTGCCGTTGTCAACGAAGAAAACCAAGTCAGGGGCATATTCACCGACGGCGACCTGCGTCGCTTGTTCGAGCGAGAGGGTGATTTTAATTCCACGCCCATCGTGCGGCTCATGACAACAGGTTGCCAACGCATCAAACCTGACCGCTTGGCCGCAGAGGCTTTGCGTATGATGGAAGAAAAGCGCATCAATGCATTATTGGTGGTCGATCAAGAAAACCAACTCATCGGGGCGCTGAACATGCATGACTTATTGCGCGCCGGTGTGGTCTGAATTCTAAGAGGTGACAAAAATGACGCTGGGCATACAGGAAAAGGCAGCAAAAATAAAACTTTTGATTTTTGATGTGGACGGGGTGTTGACCGATGGCAAATTGCTATTCGACGAACACAGCAACGAGTACAAGCGCTTTCATTCACGGGATGGCCTGGGCATTACCCTGTTGCGGGAAACTGGGGTTGAGGTGGCGGTGATTTCGGGTCGGGCATCCAAATCCGTCGCCCAACGCATGGCTAGCTTAGGCATTGAGAGAGTGTTCCAAGGGCAGCGGCACAAACTCGCCGCCTATGAGGGCTTGCGCATGGATTTAAACCTTGAACCCGAGCAGGTTGCCTATGTCGGGGATGACTTGCTTGATTTGCCCGTCATGCGAAGGGTCGGCCTGTCGATAGCGGTAGCCGATGCCCATCATTCCATCCTGCCCTATGCGCATTGGGTCACCGGAAAGCCGGGAGGTGAGGGGGCTGCGCGCGAGGTATGCGATCTCATTATGGATGCCCAAGGCAATTTAAACCGAATAATCGAAAGCCATTTTTAACTATCGATGCTCGATCCCAAAACGATTGCAAATAAATTGATCTGGGTAGTGCTGGCCGGCGGAGCTTGGTGGGTGGCCGAAAATATCACCCCTAAAGATATCATTGAGCCTCAAGCCAACCAAGACCAAGTTGATTACTATTCAAAAAACATCACCAGAACTGTGTTGACTGAAGAAGGAATCCCAAAGGAAAAGCTGTTTGCGCCGCTAATGACGCATTACAAGAACGATGACCGGACCGAACTGGACAAACCGATAGAGACCCTTTATAAAAAACAGGGAGAGCCTTGGATTATCCATGCCTCATCAGGAACCTTGCTTTCCAAAGGGGAAACCGTCTTGCTACACGGCGATGTATTGATCACACGAAAAAACGACAAAGGAGAGGAAATGCGGATCATAACCACCAATGTCAAGTATATTCCCAACCAAGATTATGCCGAAACAGCCGATCATGTTCTTATGCTGGGTCCAAACGACGCAAGCAGCGGGAATGGTGCGCAAGTCAATTTTGAACCCGCCCTTAAGATTAACCTGCTCTCGGATGTGCGGAGAAAGCATGAAGTCCGTTAACCGACTATTTTTGCTGGCAATGTTGGTTTTCATCAACGTGCCGGTGCTGGCATTGGATACTGATTCCAAGCAACCGATGTACATCGAGTCAGACAGCGCGACTTACGATGAAGGCAAAGGGATGACCGAATACCGGGGCAATGTGAAATACAGCCAAGGCAGCATTGAATCGCAGTCTGACAAGATGATCGTGTACCAAAAAGACGGCAAGACGGAAAGGGTCGAATCTTTCGGCAAGCCGACCCGAATAAAACAGACCCCCGAGCCAGGCAAACCGGATTGGCATGGAATAGGCTTGCGGTCCGAGTATTTTCCCGACACCGGTGTATTGATCCTGCATGAAAAAGCCTTGGCTTGGCAAGGCGACAATCCGGAGACCGGCAACCGGGTCAGTAGCGAGCGCATCCAATATGACAGTAAAAATTCGGTGATGAAGGCGGGAACTATGTCCGGGCATGACCGGGTAAAGGTAATCTTGCCTCCAGAAAAAGAAAAAGCAGAAGGCTCCCAGTAAGGGTGCGATTAAAAGTGATGCACACAAACTCGGCAATACATGAAATTACGCCGGGAGTGCAAGGCTTGCCTTGCCTGCACAACCCCATCGCAAGGCAAGCCTTGCACTCCCGCATCACTTTTAATCGCGCCCTCCCAGTAACCGTTACTTGATTAGGAAAGATGATTCAGTTAATCCGTCATTCCGGCATGGACCGCCGGAATCCAGATTGCAGGGATGCCTACAATCTATGCCATCCATGGAGCCTAGGTTCCGGCGATCCCTGCCGGAACGACGCGTTATGGGCTAAGCTGGAACTACTTGCTAATTAGGACGCGTCATGACCTTATTGACCACTGAAGGCTTGAAGAAAACCTATAACAAACGACGTGTCGTCAACAACGTGTCTTTGACGATGAACAGCGGGGAAATCGTCGGTTTGCTTGGTCCCAACGGTGCGGGCAAGACCACAAGCTTCTATATGATTGTGGGGCTAATCAGGCCGGACGAAGGCGATATTTTTCTCGACGAGCGTCGAATTACCCATATGCCCATGCATGCGCGAGCGCGTCTGGGGGTGGGTTACTTGCCCCAAGAACCTTCGATTTTTCGCAAGCTAAGTGTTTCCGACAATCTACGCGCCGTATTGCAGTTACGAAGGGATATTTCCGGCGGTCAGATTGAACTGCGCATTGAAGAATTGTTGGAAGAGTTCAGCATCTCGCACCTTCGCAACCAACCGGCCATAGGTTTATCAGGCGGTGAACGGCGAAGGGTGGAAATCGCCCGTGCGTTGGCTTGCGAACCCCGGTTTATGCTACTAGACGAACCCTTTGCGGGTGTCGATCCGCTTTCCATCATTGATATTCAGAAGATTATCGATCATTTGCGCAACCGCGGCATTGGAATCCTTATTACCGAGCATAACGTCAGAGAAACCCTCGGGATATGCGACCGTGCCTACATTCTCAATGAAGGCAAAGTCATTGCCGAAGGCGATTCGGAAGAAATTGTCGCCAACAAAGAAGTTCGCAAAGTCTATTTGGGGGAAAATTTCTCACTTTGAATCATAGGGTGGAATTAAAAGTGATGAACCGGGCTGGGCTGTATTTGAAATTAAATTGCCTGCGTAGGGGCGGGTTCCAAACCCGCCCTTACAATCTTTACCCAAACGAGAACCGCTGGATATTTCCATTTGAGCCAGCAATCAAGTAGAATATGGTGCAAAAGTTGGACCATCTAGTTAGTTAATTTCTGGCTTACGGGCTCATGAAACAATCCCTTCAATTGCGGTTAGGTCAACAACTGACCATGACACCCCAGTTGCAACAGGCCATCAAACTGTTGCAAATGTCTACGCTTGATCTTCAGCAGGAAATCCAACAAACCTTGGATTCCAATATGATGTTGGAGGTTTCCGAAGAAGAAAATCTCCAGCAAGATGGGACTGAGCCTATCGAACCTTCCAACGTAAGGGAAAGCGAGTTTTCTGAAATCCCGAACCTCGACGAGAAGTCTGATATCCCGTCAGAATTGCCCGGTGACACTTCTTGGGAGGACATTTTCGATAGCATCCAGCCCTACACAGCCTCTTCGCACGATGACGAAGGGGATGATTACATGTTTCAGCGGGCACCATCACAAACGCTTCACGATCACTTGCAATGGCAGTTGGAAATGTCGATCTTCAGCGAGCGGGACTACGCCACGGGCACCGCCATCGTTGACTCGGTAAACGACGACGGCTACTTGACCACGACAATAGAAGAAATCCATCAAAGCCTATTGGAGCAAATTGAAGACTTGGACATAGACGAGGTTAGGGCAGTCTTGCACCGGGTACAAAACTTTGACCCGCCGGGTATGGCCGCCCTTGATCTTGCCGATTGCCTAGGTTTGCAACTCCGGCAAATGCCCGAGGACACTCCCGGTAGGGGGAAAGCCCTTGAATTGGTGCATGGTCATCTGGACTTTCTGGCAAAACAAGATCTTACCAAGTTGAAACGTGCGTTGGAATTGGAGGATGAAGAGCTCAACCAAGTCATTCAACTCGTCCGTAGTCTCGAACCTAAACCTGGGCGGCTAATAGAATCCCAAGATTACCAGTACATCATCCCGGATGTGCTAGTAACCCGGTCGGGCAAAAAATGGGTGGTAGTGCTGAATCCCGAAATTGCACCTAAATTGCGGGTTAACCCTTACTACTCAAATATGATCAAACGCGCAGACAACAGCGCTGACAACACCACGATGAAAAACCATCTTCAGGAGGCTCGCTGGTTCATCAAAAGCCTGCAAAGCCGCAATGAGACATTGCTTAAAGTAGCCAGGTCTATCGTCGATCACCAAACTGAATTCCTCGAACTTGGCGAAAAAGCGATGAAGCCTTTAGTTTTAAGGGATGTTGCCGAAGAAGTCGGAATGCATGAGTCCACTATTTCCCGCGTCACCACGCAGAAATACATGCACACCCCCAATGGCATATTTGAATTCAAATATTTTTTCTCCAGCCATGTCTCCACCGATTCGGGTGGTGAATGTTCCGCGACCGCGATAAAGGCACTGTTGAAAGAAATCATCGAACAAGAGGATGCATCCAAGCCATTGAGCGACCATGCGCTATCTGCCATGCTCAAAGCCAAAGGAATTAACGTAGCGCGTAGAACCGTGGCCAAATACCGGGAGGCACTGTCGATTGCGTCATCCAACGAAAGGAAAAGGAACTTCTAACAACTCACCCCCGGTCCATCAACCTAACCCTTAAAGAGGATGCCATGCAAATCAAGATCACTGGCCACCATGTCGAAGTGACCGATGCTTTGAGAAATTTTGTCAACGAAAAATTCCAGCGTTTAGAAAGGCATTTTGAACATGTCATCGACACGCATGTGATTCTGTCTGTCGAAAAACTAGTGCAAAAAGCCGAGGCAACGGTCCATGTCAATGGTGCCAATCTATTTGCCGAACAAGAGCATTCCGACCTGTATGCAGCCATTGATGGCTTGATCGACAAATTGGACCGTCAAACTATCAAGTACAAGGAAAAACAAAACGGTCGCTGAAAATTTTGCTTGGGACTATGAAACTTATCATTGTCAGCGGTCTGTCCGGGTCGGGCAAAAGCATTGCGCTGGAAACGTTGGAGGATTGCGGTTATTACTGTATCGACAATCTTCCACCGGCCTTATTGGATGCCTTTGTGCATCAGTCTATGATAACCAATCAGCGGTTATTCCAAAAAACCGCCCTAGGCATGGATGCCCGAAGCCACACTGAAACCATCAGCCATTTTCACGATACACGTAAAATAATTGCCAAATTAGGCATAGATATTGAAGTGGTTTTTCTTCAGGCGGAACCAGCCGCTCTGTTGAAGCGTTTCAGTGAGACTCGCCGCAAACATCCCTTGACCGACAGGACCCACTCTTTAAGGGAGGCAATAGAACTGGAAAGGGTGCTTCTTGAACCGCTGGCGAGGGAGGCGGATCTGTTTATCGACACCACCTACACCAATGTCCACCAATTGCGGGAGTTGATCCACACCCGGGTGGACTCCAAGGACAACCACCTGATGTCGCTATTTTTCCAGTCTTTCGGTTTCAAGAATGGAATACCCTTGGACACCGATTTTTTGTTCGATGCCCGTTCCCTGCCCAATCCGCATTGGGAACCGGCATTGCGAAACAAGACCGGAAAGGATGCCGAGGTCGTCGATTTTTTGCGGCTAAGCTCGGATGTTTTAAGCTATTTGCAAGACCTCACCGTTTTTTTAAATAACTGGATACCTCGATTCGACGCGGAAAACCGCAGCTATCTGACCATTTCCGTCGGCTGCACCGGCGGACAGCACCGTTCTGTCTATTTGATTGAAGAACTAAGCAGCCATTTTCGCGACTGTCATTACAATATCCTAGTTAGGCATCGGGACTTGTCTTAAAAAAACCGCCCCGAGTGGGGCGGTTTTTTAAACTTAAATCCGGCGGTTGGGTTGATTGTCACAATAAATAACGGCATACGGTAAACATACGAGGCAAACCATGACTGACAACGTAGAAAACATCGTCCTTGAACACCTGAGGGCGATCCGCGCCGACATAGGTGCCATCCGCCACGACATATCCGACATGAAATTGCGCTTGGGCTCACTTGAGGAACATGTCGCCGGTTTGCGTCGGGATATTGGTTTGCTGCATTCAGACATCGCAGTGACACACAAACGACTTGACCATCACGACGAGCGGATGGGGCGAATTGAACGCCGCCTGGAAATCACATATTAGCCAAGGTCGGGCAACATCTTTTCCGTTGCCCGACGAATGCCCAAATGTCGGGCATCCGCCAAAGAGACGCGCCGACCTACCGGCCTAAAAAAACCGCCCCCAATCTGGGCCAAAATGAGAATTGCTGCCGACTGGGGGATGGCCTTGCCTTTGATGTCGGCATGTGTTAAATGATTGTTTTTTGGAGGGTACTCTCATGACAATAAACAACCCATCGCTTACGTTTTGTATGATGCGGCATTTTTCAAACGATGCGGACGGGATTACAAATCCCGTTCGGCACGCCATTTATCAACTTTAAACTTGGATACCTGCCATCATGAAAAAAGTGTTTGTGATTCTCGCGACGATTGGCGTTGGCTTTATTTTTTTGGGTTGTTCAACCAACCTTGGCTATGATGGCTATAACTCTGGATATGGAGGCGGGTACGGAAATGGTGGATACTATCCTCCACCCAAGGGCGGTTATCCTCCCGGCTACTATGGTGGAAATGGGGGCTATGGAAAATATCCCAATCAATATCCAAACCAAGCTTACAACCCGAATAATGCCCAAGCCATTCAACAGCAAAAGCTGAACAACGAAATCCAGTTGAAACAGCAACAAAACCAATATCAGATTCAACAAAAACAAACTGAAATGGAGGTTCAACGCCAACAAGCCCAATTCTTGGCCAATCAGAAACAACAACAGGCGGACTACCTGATGAGACAACAACAGGCCGAAATTCAAGTCAAGCAGCAACAAGCTAATTATCTGATGCAAAAGCAGAAACAAGAAATGCAAGAGAAATTGCTCCGGCAACAGATGGGGCTGCCGCCGCAATGATGCACAGAGTTTTCAACCTCTGATAATGACTTGATGGATTATGTAACTGTGCAAATCATCATGTTTTATCATTGGCTTGGTCGAGGGTTCATGATATTAGTTTTATTATAAAAATGAAAACTCTGAAAAATGCATTCACGGAATTGGCATCATTTCTAAGGCATCATTTCTAAGATCCGTAGGGCGGAACCTAAGGCCGGGTTCCGCCGAATGTTGTGGGTCAGTCGCCTCCATTCGGCGGATCACATCCCTGTATCCGCCCTACTCGCTGGGCAAACATCTTGAGGTTTAACATGGCATATAGTGACTTTGACTTAAAAAAAGTGAAACAGGAATTAGGTGTCCATCTCATTGAGCGTCAAGATGCCTTCTCGAGCATCAACAGTGTTGATATTAGCCCTTCTCTGGCAGAAATCTTAGCGGAAACCGTTCCTCTTGCCCGTGCAATAAACACTGAAAAAGCCCGTTCCGAATTCATAATCGCAAATATTCTGGTAGAGGTGCGGAAATTACTTAATCATAAAATTAGTTTGTTTTCGGGGATTGAGTTTAATGTTGATAAAGAAAAAGGATTAAATGGCTACTGTGATTTTATTATTAGTGCTTCCCAAGAACAGTTAATTTTGTGCAGCCCAATAATTGCCCTAGTTGAGGCGAAGAACGAAAATATTATTGGGAGTTTAGGCCAATGCATAGCCGAAATGGTGGCTGCGAATATTTTTAACGCGGCAGATGACAATAGCAACATAAAAAAACTATACGGCGTGGTTACAACAGGCACAGCATGGAAGTTTTTGAAAATGGTGGGTCTTGATGTCGTGATAGACCTAGATGAATATGCAATTGATAATCCAGATAAAATTATAGGTATTTTGTTGGCGATGCTGACTCAAAATGCCTAACTACAGCGTTTTTATCTTAACAAAGAAAAATAGTAAATGACACTCTTGCAAACCATCAATTGTGTGAACTGCTCTGCAAAGTTATATAACTCAACAAGTAATTATTCGATATTAAAAACGCCGCAACGGAGAAAACCAAAATGTTCCGAATGCTGTTCCTCGCCCTTGTCACTTTGTCCCCATTGCTAGCCAACGCGGTCCCGTCCGTCGGCACGGTAAAAATCGGTGTGCTTGCCTTTGGCACCGTGAACTGGGAACTGGAGGCCATCCGCAACGAGGGATTGGACAAGAAATATGGCCTAGTACTGGACGTGCAAAAACTGGCTGGACCGGATGCTGGAAAAATCGGCCTGAAAGCGGGTGGCTTGGACCTGATAGCCACTGACTGGATATGGGTCGCCAACCAAAATCAGGCCGGGGCGGATTACCGCTTCATCCCCTATTCCACTCAAGCCGGTGCCTTGATGGCCCCATCTGGCACAACCATCCGCACGGTGGCTGACCTTAAGTCTAAGAAGATTGGCGTGGCCGGTGGGCCATTGGACAAGAATTGGATTCTGCTGAAGGCTTATGCAAAAAAGGCGGCAGGGCTTGACCTGGAAAAAGCCGCCGAGCCTGTGTTTGCCGCCCCTCCCCTGCTTAACCAGCAATTGACGGCGGGCAAGCTAGATGCTTTATTGAATTTCTGGCATTATGCCGCCAAATTGGAAGCCGTGGGCTACCGGCGTGTGCTGGACGGGCGTGATGTGTTGAAGGGTTTGGGTGTCAATCAACCCTTGCCCAATCTTGGATTTGTCTTTAAACAATCTTGGGCTGCCGCCAATGGACCCGCGCTTGACGCTTTCCTGAAGGCATCCGCCGAAGCCCGTGGACTGCTCTGCAATAATGATCTTGCCTGGACCAGGGTCGCGCCATTGATCCAAGAAAATGACCCGAAACTGCAAGCCGTGCTTCGCAAAGAATACTGTGCCGGACTGGTGAAACGGTGGGGCGGGGAGGAAATGCAGGCGGTGGCAAAAATCTACGCCATACTCCACGAAACCGGCGGTGCGGAACTGACCGGCAAATCAGGAAAGTTACCGGAGGATATTTTCTTTCCTTATAAAGGCGAACTCATAAAACAATGAAAAAGCCCTAACCATCGCTACGCAAGGCATCAATCAACTTGCCAACTTCATGTTTAAGGCGCAAAATCAACGGGTCTGTTGAATCAATTTGGCCCGCTTTGGCTTTTCTTTCCACTTCGGAGGAAAGCTCCACAATCCGCTTGGCATGGAAATGCCCAGACATGCCTTTTATGGTATGGGCTGTTGTGGCAATCACCGACGCTGCCTGGGGGGCTTCCGCCGTACCCAGTAGAGCTGTCAGTTTGACCGCCTCGCTTATGTATAACACTCTGAGTTCTTCCAGCAATTCCATATCTCCACAGGCCGCTTCCAAGGTGGCCTGGTAATCCCATATGGGTTCTGACATGTGTACCTCCAGTTTTTCTAAGGTTTCTTGTTTGACGTTACTATCGGGAATCGACAGCCAGCGTACAAGCGCTAGTTCAAGGCCCTTGAACGACAGGGGTTTGGTCAGATGATCATCCATGCCAACTGCCAGGCTCTTGTCACGATCACCTTGAATGGCATTGGCTGTCAACGCGACAATGGGGGTTCGCTGCAACCCCAAATTTAACTCTCTTTGCCTGTGCATCCTAGTGACCGAATAACCATCAATGATTGGAATTTGACAGTCCATAAAAACTAGGTCGAACTCGTTTAGTTCGAGTTCCCTCAATGCTTCCGCACCGTCATTTGCCACCCGTGCAGTCAACCCGAAGCGATTCAGCATTTTTAGTGCCACGCGTTGGTTGACAAGGTTATCCTCGACCAACAGCAGCCGCTTTTCGGCAAATTGCTGTAAATCATGTGTTTTTTGTGTTTCCTTGGCGGTGTTTTCGTTTAGGCCACAATTCAGCAAAGAAGCCATGCTATCTAGCAACTGGGATTGTCGCAAAGGCTTACTCAAGGTAACTAGCCTGCCATGCATGCCGATGCAAGGCTCTGTGACAGGGCCGGACGGACATAATAGTATACAAGGCATTTTCTCCATCCCTGGCTTTTCGGCCATGCTGCGAATTATATCCGGGCCACCTAACCCAGGCATGTTTTTGTCTAGTATGGCCAAATCGAAAGGTTTTCCCTGTTTGAAAGCGGCATTAAGCATTTCCATAGCCTGCTTTCCATTATGACAGGCTGACATTTTAACCCCCCAGCTTTTAAGAAAGCTCTCCAAAATAGCAAGATTGGTTTTATTGTCATCTGCAACCAGCACATGATACCCGGTTAGATTTGGCTTCGTATTATGCCATGTCGATGGGGCGGTTTTTTCTAGCTTCACCGTAAACCAAAACGTCGATCCGATGCCTGGTTCGCTTTCAACTCCAATTTCGCCTCCCATTAGTTCAACTAAGTTCCTAGAGATCGATAAACCCAAACCAGTTCCACCGAAACGTCGCGTTGCCCCATGTTCGGCTTGTTCGAAAGGCATGAACAAGCGGCTCATCTCATCTGCCTTCATGCCTATCCCCGTATCCCTTACGCTTAGGCGTATTATAATATTCCTTTCGTCTTCGACCACACGCCTTGTTTTAAGGGACACTTCGCCTTGCAGGGTGAACTTTATGGCATTGCCAATCAAATTGACCAGCACCTGTCGCAATCGAGTTGCATCTCCCCGCACTTCGGTGTGCATATCGGGTTGGATGTCGCAGTTAAATTCCAGCCCCTTGGATTGAGCAGGGGCAGCGAGCAAAGAACTGACGCTTTCACATAGTTCGCTAAAGTTGAATTCGACACTATCGAGTTTAAACTTGCCTGCTTCAATCTTGGAAAAATCTAAGATATCGTTGATGATATCCAATAGCGATTTAGCCGAATGGCTGGCGGTATCGGCCAATTCCTTCTGTTCTTCACTCAGGGGGGTGCCGAGCAGAAGTTCGAGCATCCCAAGCACCCCGTTCATCGGTGTGCGAATCTCATGGCTCATATTGGCCAGGAATTCACTTTTTGACTGATTGGCTTTGTCCGCAGCCAGTTTGGCCTTTTGCAATGCCTGTTCGGCTGCCCTGCGCTCGGTAATATTCTGGGCAATGCCCAAATAACCTATCGTTTCCCCCTCTTCTGAATTGATCTGGGTGACGACCAAGGAAACCCAGATGCACAAGCCGTCCTTACAGACATAGGTCCATTCGCGCATTTCCTGACCACAAAAATCAGGAATGGCGGTAAACACTTTAAAGCCTGTGACAGGAAAGCCAAGTTCTTCGCTTAATTCACGTCCCCGTGCTTCAACATCGGAGGCAAGGTGGAAAATCGCCGGTGTTTTTTTTTCAACCATTTCCGAGGCCGAATAACCCAACATACGTTCCGCCCCTCGATTGAACAGGGAAATCACACCCTTAGGATCGGTTGCAATGATAGAGACTTCGGAAGCGGCCGACAGCAAGTTTTGGTAAGAGCGGTTAAGCGCCTGAATAGCCTTTTCCGTTCTACCACGCTCTTCGACCTCTTCCCGCAGCCGCTTATTGCTGTTGTCCAAATCTAAAGTCCGCTCGGCGATCAGCGCTTCCATGCCTATGGTCTTGCTGGTCAGCAACAGCAGAAATCCGCCCAGCAAGCCGCTGAATAACATGCCACCCGCTAACACATACCAAGTGAACCAGCCTTGACCAAAATCATTTTCATCACCTGAGACCGACAATTTCCAAACGCGACCGCCGATCTCGACATTTCGTTGTTGGTATAGTGTGGCAGTTGGTGTAAATCCGCTTTCGGCAAAAAGCAATCCCCCGTTTGCCGGGATGTTTGCATCTTGTAATTGCAAATGAAATAGGGCGCGTCTACCGGGGCCAGCTTCCCCAGCGCGGTGTTGACTAAGCCCTCAATACGCAACACCCCAAGCACGACGCCTATAAAATTTTCCCGCCTGCCTTCCAGGGATTCTGTATCGCTGGCAATGTGGTAGATCGGTTTAATCATTAATACACTGTACTTATCGGAAGGCTCTTGCACCAACTTAATTGGCGGGGTAATTGTGACATTCCCAGTGTCCCGTGCCCTAAGGATGGTTTCCCTGCGCAATCGCTCAAAAAGCAAGTCGAACCCCAATGCCACTCGATTGGATGCCATTGGAACGATAAATGTCACCGGCAGATAGGCATCCCTATTACTAGCAGGCACTATTTCCCCATGGGCGTCCCTTTCAGTAATGCTTGATGCATCACTGCCACAGAGTGAGTTCCCTTGCTCAAATGCCTTGCGCTCGCTTTGCTTGACGAACTTTGCCCACTCCAAGGCTTTAAACCCGCGATTGTGCGACGATAGGTTGTCGGTGAAAACTTTCAAACCGTCGCAGCTAACCTGTTCCGATACAGCGAATAAGCCCTTCATTGCCGAAAGGACGACGGCAAAATCTTGCAGGGTGGACTCGATGGAATGGGTTGCGGCATCCACCAAATTGATGAACTCGGTGCGCTTCCGTAGCTTGTCTGCTGCCCGGACATGGGTAAAAATAGTGGTAGCCAAGGTAAAGCAAAGCATCAGCGGCAAGGCAACGGTAAGCCACCGAGGGGTCCAGACAGTACGGGGCTGACCAAATGCTATCAACATTAGCGGGGTGAAAATCAACCCGCCCATAGTGTCGCCAACCCACCAGGTGGCCCAGTTGATCGCAAAGCCCGAAAGTGGAGTTTCACCAGCCAAAACCAACAGGCTAGTTCCAAAAGATGCGTTGATGCAACAACCTAGCGGACCAGCCAATAGTAGAAATCTTGCTACATGCTTGTGGTCAGTCAATAGCGAAGGATATCCAGCCCAACGCCATATAAGATAAGCAATAATGGCGGCTTGCAACACGGCGCCCATAGCAATCCCGGCTGGAAGTAGAACTTGATGCAATGAAACTGACTTTAGTAAAAATAATTGACCATTGGCCAGATAAGCACCTAAGGCAATCCCAAGCAAAGACCGTTTACCCCAAATTAGCACAGCGCCCAAAGCGATACCCGACGGTGGCCAAACCGCAGTAGCATAAACAGGGGGAGCAGTCAGCATTTGTCCTAAGGTGGCAGACAACCAATAAGCAACGGCAACGGCGAGCATTGCCAATATTGAATTGATTGATTTGGGTAAACCCGCTTTCATTAATTTTTATAAAAAAGGATTAAGTGGGAAAAAGTGCGCCAAATGAGCATTAAATTAGCACTGCTTAGTTAATGATTCTACACTAATCCCATCTCACTCGAACAGTGGATGAAAATGTAGGATGTGCCTAGGAACGAGGCGCATCATTCGCTTTTTCAGACCTGCACGGTTAATGGGCTTCGCATGCTCAGCCCATCCATCACATAGATATTTTTAGAGTAAAATGGAAGTAAGTATTTTCTGTTTACATTGTAGTGAATTATGGTTGCAAGCTACATTTTTGGTATGATTTAGAATGGTCTTCTTTGCGAGATTGAGTAATGGTCAATTTTTTCGCCTATGGGACTTTGCAAATCCCTGAAGTGATGCTTGCCGTGACGGGTCGGAGCTTTGCCTTCCAAACAGCTTTTTTAGCTAATTTTGCCCGCCGTCGCTTGCAGGGGAAGAGCTTTCCTGGCATCCTCCCAGAACCCGGATCGGTTGTCTGTGGTCTGGTGTATTGGGATATTGACTGCGAGGCGCTGGGTTGCCTTGATGCCTTCGAGGATGATTTTTACCATCGTCAGACGGTGGGCATTGCCACCGCAAACGGGATTGCATGGGCGGCGGAGGTTTATGTAATGAACGAGGAAAGCCATGGTATGCTGTTGAAAGAAGAGTGGTGTCTTGAAGACTTTAGGCGCACACAGTTGAGATCATTTTTACTCTGCCACGAATGAAAAGATTTTTAAAAATCGTAGTCTCCATCTGGCCTTTTGCCTTGGTGGCCGGGATACTGATGGGGCTGTTCGTCCTGCGGCCAATCAATGATTTTGTCGCTTTCTATGAGCACGAGGTTCAAGCAGATTCAGCAACCCACTATGTAATGTCCGAACTTGCCGGTGGACTACAGGGGAAAAAACCTGCGAAAAGTGCCTTTTATGCCGTGGCGGGTGGAATAATCGGATTGTTTTCCGCAATATTTTATATTGGGATCAATGACCGGAACCGGCGCATCAAACGGTTGACTGCTGAGCTTGCCAAGGATGTCGAAGCCCTAATCGCCCAAGGCGAAAGCCAAGATGTAGAATTCAAATCATCATTGCGTTGGGATTTTAAGGAGAACCGGATCAATAAATCCTTGGAAGCCCCGGTGCTAAAAACCTTGGCGGGATTTCTAAACGCTAGTGGTGGAACTTTGCTAATCGGCGTGGATGACAACTGCTCAATTGTCGGTTTGGAAAAAGATTATCAAACTCTAAGGAAAAAAAACCGCGATGGATTCGAACAAGTCATCATTGCTGCTGTTGCGACGAAATTAGGTGGCGACATTGCCCCTTTTGTACAAGTCGTTTTCCACTGTGTTTCGACCCAAGAAATATGCCGAATCATTGCCTCCCCGGCACCGCGCCCTGTCTATCTCGATATTGACGGTTCGCCAAGGTTTTTTCTCCGATCAGGTGCGACTACGCGAGACCTAAATGTCCGTGAAGGCATCGAGTGGATAACAACGCGATGGCCTAAATGAGTGACACTAGCCACGAACCACCCTTTTCACCCTAGGTGTCACATTGCATAGCAACACATAAGGAATCGTCTGTGCATGACGGGCGATTTCCTCTACAGGCAAGCCTTCCCCCCACAATGTGACTGCATCCCCAACCTTCGCCTGACAACATTCGGTCAGGTCAACTGTAATCATATCCATGGAAACCCGTCCGATCAGGGGAACTCGTTGCCCACCCACCAGCACAGGAGTGTCAGGGCTTGCATGACGCGGATAGCCGTCCCCATAGCCAATGGCGGCCACTCCCATGCGGGTCGGTCGGCTACATACCCAATCCCCCCCGTAGCCGACGGCATCGCCGGCCTTAAGGTGTTTTATGGCAATCAAGCGTGTACGCAAGGTCATCACTGGCCTGAGCCCATCTTCAGCCGCTGTGCGGTTTGGAAAAGGGGATGCACCGTAGAGGGCTATGCCGGGCCTGACCCATTCGGCCAGAGAGTTTTCCCAAGCCAAAAGACCGGCGGAATTGGCGATGCTGCGCTCGTTCGGCAACCCCGCCACTTGATCGCTAAAAAGGTCGAGTTGGCATTGAGTTGCGTTGTCTTCAAGTTCGTCGGCGTTAGCCAGATGGGTGATTAGAAAAGGGGGCTGGCGAACTGAATGGCACAAACTTAGTCTTGTACGATACGCACTGAACTCTTTGACGCCGAAGCCTAGGCGGTGCATTCCACTATCTAGTTTGAGCCAGACTGAAACCGGCTTGTCTAAAGCCGCAGCCTCCAGAATGTCCACTTGCAAGGCGGAATGGATCACCGGTTCCAGATCGAAGCGTGAATGCAACGCCAGTTCTACAGTGCTGATAAAGCCTTGCAAAACGGCGATGCGTTGGTGTATGCCCGCCTCGCGCAATGATACACCCTCATCCACACGGGCAACGGCAAAGGCATCGGCGTCGGTCAGTGCGAGGGCAACGGGGATGGCACCATGACCATATGCATTTGCTTTGATGACCGCCATGATTTTGGAATGTGGTGCGCGTCTGCGAAGGAGTGCCAGGTTATGGGTCAGGGCCTCCATGTCGAGCAGGGCATGGGCTGAAGGCAGCATCAAGCGTTTCTATCCTCTAAATAGTTGACAAGCGAGTGAATTCGCTTCGGCAGTAACCCGTATAGTCTTATTTTTCGCGCAAGAAAGCGACTTCTTTTGAAAAGGAAGCTGGCATTTGAGAGCCTTTCCCGCTGAATTTATTTTCCGACATGCTAGGTTGAGAATGCTGATATGACTCATAAGGATCGGAGATAAAGTTCTCAAATCGAGTGTATTGGCCTAAAAACGTCAAGGGCACCATGCCAATTGGGCCATTTCGCTGCTTGGCGATGATGATTTCGGCCTTGCCCTTGTCAGGGCTTTCCGGGTTGTACACTTCGTCACGGTAGATGAAGATGATAATGTCCGCATCCTGTTCAATGGCGCCTGAGTTATGGCAGACAATGCCATCGGCTAACCAAGACGCAGGGCCAGGAACCGTTAGATCATAGACTTCTTCCTCACCATCGGGTTCGATATTGACCACGCGGTCCCAGAATAGGTCAGACTCGGCAATTTTTTGCAATTCTTGGTTATCCAAAATTTCGGCATAATTGGCTAGAGTCTCGCGTGAAGGCGCAAAACTAAAGTGGGAACTCCCGCCATAAGAAGTTCCACGCAGGGATGCCATGCTACGTTGGCTTATGCCTTGCACATGCATGGAGATTTTAACCTGTTCAAATACTTCGATAGGTAGGGTATCGACATTCGTGTTCGCCTGCTTGCCGATCAAAGCGGACTTAAGAGCATCGGCTTGGGCTACTCGGGGACCAAAAGCGCCAATCTCATCCAAGAAACGTAACTGCTGTCCGGCAGAACTAATATCTACTGTCCACACTGGTCTTCCTCGTGCCTGGTGGACGAGGCTTATGCGACTAACAATACTGAATCTAAGCAATAAGGCAGCAATGTCCCGCGCCAATTGTTCGCTTGATGTGCTGAAGTAAACGCGGCTTGAAGTATTTTTCGAGTTTGGCGTATAAATGCTGCCATCAGTGGCCCATAAATGACGAAGTAATATAGCCACCTGCCTGTTAGATAAACGAAACACATCATCGGGTAGATGTTTTTCATGCGACCTTTGACCAAATATGCCGATTTGGCGCAACCAGGCATTGACCCCTTGTGGTTGCCAACGATTGCCGTTTCCGGAGATAACTAGCTGATGCCATGCGCCGCGACCAGCATGTCGGTTGACTTGGCAACCGAAACTTTCGGCGGCGTTGCGTACCGCGTCACTGTTTTCCTCTGATGCGGTGGTATAACGTAGGGGTTGATGGGACAAAAAGCTGCCATCACCGACTAGATGCCCAAGTAGAATTAAGTGATGGTCAGGCCATTCCAGTGTTTGGGCTGGCTCTATGGTTTTGCGGCTAAGTGCCACACGGTCACCCAGTTTCAATTCCTCCAAAGTTAGCCATCCTTTGCCGGTGAAGATGCGATGTTTCGCCGTTGCCCGCAATACCCTGCCACTGGATAGGGAGAGCTTAAATACGGGTTTTTTGCCGACAGCCCAAACTTGATCGCTTATCGCGGAAACAATTTTTTGATCTTCGGATATAGCCAACACTTCTGGCTGTGTGCCAACCAATTTCATGATGGGTGTTCGCCTGCCGTCGGCGAGGCAAACTAGGGTGTCGCCGGGTACGCATTCCCTCAAATCCGAAGGCATGGGTCGCTTATTGGTGCGCTGTTCCAGATTGCGGTTAAGTTGCGACAGGGCAATGACTGGCACGTTCATCTCCTTGGCCAGCGCCTTCAAGGAGCGGGAAATTTCGGAGATTTCATTGACGCGGTTTTCAGCGTTGCCGGAAGATTGCATCAGTTGCAAATAGTCCACTACCACAAGGCCCAACTGCCCGTATTCGCGGGCCAGACGCCGACAGCGGGCCCGCAATTCGGTGGGGGTCAATGCAGGTGTGTCGTCAATGAATAATTTTGTTTCAGCCAGTATGTTAATGGCGGAAGTCATTCTGGGCCATTCGTCTTCTTGCAGTTGGCCAGTGCGAACCCGATGCTGGTCAATACGGCCCAGCGAAGACATCATGCGCATGGCCAATTGTTCACCGGGCATTTCCATGCTAAATACAGCCACCGGCATTTTGCTTTTTTCTTGATCTAAGGCTACGTTCTCTGCGATATTCATCGCGAAGCTAGTTTTCCCCATCGCCGGCCTGCCAGCCACGACAATCAAATCACCACGTTGAAGGCCAGAAGTCATTTCGTCCAAATCGGTGAAGCCGGTACTCATGCCGGTGATATGGCCTTGTTTCTGGAAAAGCTCCTCGATGCGGTCCACAGCGCCGGCCAATAGGCTTCTGATTGCCTTGAAACCGCTGCCAGTGCGCCGCCTTTGATCGGCAATCTGGAATATTTTTTGTTCCGCTTCCTCCACTAGGCTGCCTAATTCACGCCCTTTGGGGTTATAAGCGGCATCGGCGACTTCAGATGCGGCATGAATCAGTTGGCGCAAGACCGAACGTTCGCGCACAATGTCGGCGTAGGCGACAATGTTGGCGGCGCTGGGCGTGTCTTTGGCCATGGCGCCTAGGTAGGACAAACCGCCGGCCTCTGCAAGCCAATTGTTCTTTTCCAGAACTTCGGCCAAGGTTATCACATCGAACGGCAATTGCTTTTCTGCAAGCATGCTGATGGCGCGGAAAATCAAGCGGTGGTCGTGACGGTAGAAATCGTCTTCACCCAAGCGGTCGGCCACTTTGTCCCAAGTTTCATTGTCCAGCATCAGCCCACCCAAGACTGATTGTTCGGCTTGGATGGAATAAGGAGGTATCTTCATGGAAGCGAGTTGACGATCCTCAAAATAAGGCGGTTCAAAGCCGTAATCGGGGAGGAAATCGGATTCAGCCATTGCGTAGTTTTTGATTATTGCAGTTGCTATGGTAACGATTGCTTAGGATACCACGAAGGGGAACGCTAAAGGGAAGACGAAATTCGCTAGCTTATGCTAACATTCTTCTCCAAGATCGGTTTTGCCCTTTCTCGAAAGCGAGTGCGCTTGAAAAAATGCATGTAGATGGCGGGTGCGATTAAAAGTGATTCTCACAAACCGGGTGGTAGCTGAAATTACGCCGAGAGTGCAGGGCTTGCCTTGCCTGTAGCTCCCCTCGCAAGGCAAGCCTTGCACTCCCGCATTACATTTAATCGCACCCGTAGTTGGCTGACCGGTTGAAAATCGCTTTTTTATGACACCACTTTATAAAACAGAGAATAAGCTGTCCAGTTTAATACATCCAATGCTGGCCGCCCAAATTCCCGACAAAACTTGGAGGAGAGAACCGTGTTAAATTTGAAATTCGACAAAGACATCTTCATGTCCTACCCGTTATTGACTAGCCTGTTTGTGATGGACTTCGCCATGTTGCTGTTCACACCGCTGATCCGCTTCCCGGTGATCATCAGCATTGTGTTGGTGTCAGGGCTAGTTTATCTGTCAATGTTCTTTGGCATAAAACTCTACGAAACACAGTCCGCTAAATAATCCTTGGGGGGCAATGTTGCAGGCACACTCCTTCCCCCCCCACGGGGGAAGGTTGGGATGCAATAAGCTTGGGGTGAGGTGTTCAATAGGCGGCGAAGCCTCTGAATCAACAATTCGTTGCTCTTAAGCGGAATTGCTGTGACATTTTCCTAATTGGGTCTAGTTTTGGATCACTACCAAGTAACTATGATATAAAAAACGCTGTAACCATGCACATTGATGTTTTGCCATTTTCCCCCCCGAGTTTTATCCGTCGCCTAGGGGCTTTGTTTTACGATGGGTTGTTATTAATAGGCATTTTATTCTTCGCTACGGCGATCCTGCTGCCATTTCGCGGTGGACAGGCTTTCCAAGGCGACTTCGGCTACAGCGCCTATCTATTAGCCGTGGTATTTGTTTTCTTTGGCTGGTTCTGGACCCGTGGAGGCCAAACTTTGGGCATGAGGGCATGGAATATCCGTCTTACCTCTGCAAACGGCAGCGCGATAACTTGGAGTCAAGCCGCACTGCGATTTCTTCCCGGCTTGCTATGCTTGGTCCTATTCAAGTTGGGTACAATTGTCTTGCCCGGTGCGGACAAGTGGATTGCACTGCTATCCTTAGTGTTGTTCGGGATAGGTTTCCTTTGGGCCTTGATAGACCGTGAAAAGCGTTGCTTGCATGACATCATCGCCGGTACGCGGATGGCAGGCTTGAGTGAAGCCAAGAACCCATCAATTGACTCTAAAATTAAATCTATGCCTATCAAGGGTCGCGGACAGAGTGCTTCAAGCGTAAAATAAGCGATTTACCAACAGAGTTTAGAGAAAGGCTCATGCCCATTTATAACACACAATCTATACGTACTATCGCTTTGGTTGGTCACGGTGCAGCAGGAAAAACCACCTTGGCGGAAACACTGCTATACGCAGCCGGGGCCATCAAAAACAAAGGCTCAGTCGAGAGGGGCAGTACCGTCAGCGACTTCGATCCCCAAGAAAAATCTGACGGTCATTCCTTGTATAGCGCGATCACCCATTTCGACTATGAAAATGCCAGGGTCCATCTGCTGGACACTCCCGGCTACCCCGATTTTGCAGGCCAAGCCATCGCTGCCTTGGCGGCTGTCGATACCGTTCTGGTTGTCATCAACGCACAAACCGGCATCGAATTGATGACCGAGCGCATGATGCGCTGGGCCAAAGAGCGCCAACTTTGCACCATGATCGTGGTCAACAAGATTGATGCCGAAAATGTCGATTTGCAAAGTCTTTTGGATGAAATACGCGGACGCTTCCGTGGCATCGTGCTCGACCTCCCCGCCCATGGCGCAAAGGACGTGGTGGAAGTGTTGGAGCATGATAGCGGAGACTCCGATTTCGGATCCGTTTCCAAGGCGCACAGCGAACTGATTGAGCGGATTGTCGAAGAAGACTTGGTTTTGTTGGAAAAATACCTCGAAGAGGGTGAAGAACCCAAGCTTGACGAGATACATACCCCATTTGAAAGTGCCTTACGCGCTGGATTGGCCCCTGTCCTTTTCACTTCTGCCAAAACTGGCGCAGGGATACAGGAATTATTGCATGCCATCGCCAATCTTGCCCCCAACCCGACAGAAAGCAATGCGCCGCCGTTCTACAGAGGGGAGCTTGATGGACCCACGGAAGCCTTCCATGCCGAAGCCGACCCCGACAAACATGTGCTTGCCCATGTCTTCAAGGTCATATCCGATCCTTACATGGGCAAAGTCGGGGTCTTTAGGGTACATCAGGGTACGGTTAGAAAGGATGCCCAGCTTTTCGTCGGCGACGGGAAACGCCCGTTCAAAGTCGCCCATCTTTACTGCCTGCTAGGCAAGGAATTCGAAGAAGTGGATGCCTTGGTCCCGGGTGACATTGGCGCGATTGCCAAAGTGGATGAAATCGAATTTGACTGTGTTTTACACGACTCACACGACGAAGACCACATTCACCTTAAACCGTTGAATTTCCCTAACCCAATGTCTGGCTTGGCGGTGGAAACTAAGCGCAAGGGTGACGAACAGCGGCTGTTCGACATCCTCGACAAGTTGTCACTGGAAGACCCGACCTTTGTAGTCGAGCGCCGTCCGTCAACCAACGAGACCGTCATTCGTGGCTTGGGCGACACCCATCTGAAGACCAAGTTGGAAAAAATGGCCAGCCAATATAAGTTGGAAGTCAGCACCAACACCCCGCTGATCCCCTACCGAGAAACCATCACTCAGAACGCCGAAGGCCACCACCGCCACAAGAAACAGACTGGCGGCGCAGGACAGTTCGGCGAGGTTTATTTGCGCATCGAACCACTGGAACGCGGCGAGGGCTTCGTGTTTGAGGATGCCGTCAAAGGCGGCACCATTCCCGGCAGTTTCTTGCCAGCGGTTGAGAAAGGTGTGCGGCAAGCATTGGAAGATGGTGTGGTTGCCGGTTTTCCAGTCAGCGACTTGAAAGTCATTGTTTACGACGGCAAGACCCATCCGGTGGACAGCAAGGAAATCGCCTTCGTCATGGCCGGAAAAAAGGCTGTCATTGATGCCATCCGCGCCGCCAAGCCGATTGTGTTAGAACCCATCGTCGATATTGAAATCATTGCGCCGGAAACCGCCATGGGCGACATCACTGGCGACCTTTCAGCCAAGCGAGGCCAGATCACTGGTACGGACTCCCGTGGACATGGCAGGCTGCTCATCACCGGCAAAGTCCCCTTGGGCGAATTGGCCGATTACCAATCGCGGCTGAATTCCCTCACCAGTGGGCGTGGGCACTATTCCATTGAGTTGAGCCACTACGCCGCCGTTCCACACCTAGTCCAGCAGCAGTTGACGGGGGGGTTCAAGCTAAAAGAGGAAGAGGAATAAAGCTTTACCCGCCGGAGGGTATTTTAAATTATGCTGGGAGTGCAAGGCTCTCTACCATTAAGTTAAGAAAATCTACGTCGTTCCGGCAGGGAATGCCGGAACCCAGAAGCCACGGAGGGCAAGCTAGATTCACCTCCCTGTGTTCTGGATACCGGCAATCCCTGCCGGTATGACGGCTTAACTTAATGGCAGGGAGTGCAAGGCTGCCTTGCTTAATCCATTTGAAACGTTATCCTCATCACTACCGCTTTTACGTTGCGTCGTTGCGCCGTTGCGTGAGAAAAAATCTTTGCCAGACTCCACAGCGGCACGGTGAGGATGCAAAAAGAAGGTCTCACGCAACGGCGCAACGACGCAACGTTTAGAGCAAAACATTGTGGGCTGTAAACGATAAGGCGATAACGATGTCCAGCCGAGCCGCGCTTATAGCGGTTGCAGTTCGCATTCGATACGGAGATTGGCTTGCCGTCTGCGCGGCATGTCAGTATGGGCGCGTATCGAACCCGACTGTGAACCGTTAAAACGAGCCGACCTATCTTTTTAACACACTACCTCATCTCCACGTCTGAATCACTACCCCCTTTTGCAAAGAGGGGGACTGAAAGGTTCCTTTCTGGAATACGCCTAACGTATAATGGACAAATAAAACAGTGTCCAACTCCATGCATAGAATCGACTTCCTATCTCGTCTATATTATTTAGGCGGTTCCCTTACCCTGCTCCTTTGCTTGGTTTTGCTTTTGCCTTTGTTGGCTGGCTGTGGCGACCAGCCTTTGAACGATCCCTATCCCAAAGGCCAAGCAGGGAAGAACACCCTCTACACGGCTTTCGCAGAACGCCCCAAGCATCTAGACCCGGCGCGTTCGTATAGCGAGGACGAGGCGCGTTACGTCGCCCAAATTTACGAACCTTTGCTGCAATACCATTACCTGAAAAAGCCTTTCACGCTCGTACCTCTAACGGCGGCGGAAATGCCCAAAATCGTTTATCTAGGTCGTGATTTGAAACCCTTGCCGGAAGGTGTCGCTGACGAAGCGATAGCCTTTAGCGAGTACGACATCCGCTTGAGACCCGACATCCGCTTCCAGCCCCATCCGGCTTTTGCCAAGTCCCCGGACGGGCGTTTCCGCTACCATGACTTGACAGCGGAAGAATTGCAAGGCATCAAATCAATTGCTGATTTTACCGAAACAGGCACCCGCGAACTAATAGCCGAAGATTATCTTTATGGCATTAAACGTTTGGTTCATCCACAATTGCATTCGCCCATCGCCGACCTGATGCAGGAACATATCACCGGATTGAAGGCACTGTCCGATCAGGTGGAGAAAGACTTTAGTGCAAGCAAGGACAAATCGTCATTCTTCGATATTCGCGGGTACACGCTAGAAGGAGTGACGGTAATCGACCCGCATCATTTTAAAATCCGGCTGAACGGCAAATATCCGCAGTTTCGCTTTTGGCTGGCGATGACTTTTTTCGCACCCGTCCCTTGGGAAGCCGACCAGTTCTACAAGCAAAAAGGGCTGATCGCAAAAAATATTTCCCTAGACTGGTATCCAGTCGGCACCGGGGCTTATCTGATGGCGGAAAACAATCCCAACCGCCGTATCGTGTTGACTAAAAATCCTAATTACCACGAGGACTATTATCCCACTGAAGGTTCGCCCGAAGATGTTAAGCAAGGTTTGCTTAAAGATGCCGGCAAAAAACTACCCTTCATCGACCAAGTGGTAAGCATTTTGGAAAAGGAAACCATCCCCTACTGGAACAAATTTCTGCAAGGCTATTTCGATGCCTCCGGCTTGGCATCTGACAATTTCGACCAGGCGATCAGCTTTGCCGGTCAGGGTGGGCCGGAATTGACCGCGGAAATGAAGTCGAGACAGATCAGGCTGGAAACGGAAGTGGAAGCCTCAATCTTTTATTTAGGGTTTAACATGCTTGATCCCGTCGTGGGCGGTTACGGAGAGGCGCAAAGCAAATTACGCAGGGCCATTGCCATCGCAGTGGATTACGACGAATTCATAGGCATTTTCGCCAATGGACGCGGTATTGTCGCGCAAGGTGCATTACCGCCGGGAATTTTCGGCTACCAGGAGGGCGAAGCAGGCATCAACTCCTATGTATTCGACTGGAAGGACGGCATCCCACGACGCAAACCCTTGGACGAAGCGAAAAAACTGTTGGCCGAAGCGGGTTACCCCGATGGCGTGGACGCAAAGACCGGCAAACCCTTGGTATTATATTATGACGTGACAGCAGCCGGGGCGGACAGTAAATCCACTTTGAACTGGTATCGCAAGCAATTCGCCAAATTGGGCATCCAATTGGTGTTGCGCACCACCGATTATAACCAATTCCAACAAAAAATGGCGGCTGGCAACGTACAATTGTTTTCTTGGGGCTGGAATGCCGATTACCCCGACCCGGAAAATTTCTTCTTCCTATTGCATGGGCCGAATGCGAAAGTCGGTGGGGGCGGCGAGAATGCAAGCAACTATAAGAATGCCGAGTTTGACCGCTTATTTGAGCAAATGAGGAATATGGACGACGGGCCGCAACGACTGGCAATCATCCAACAAATGCAGAATATCGTGCGCCGTGATTCGCCCTGGCTGTTTGGTTATTACCCAATGAAATTCGCCTTGTATCACGTCTGGTATAAAAACCTTGCATCCAACCTGTTGGCAAGAAACCGCATAAAATACCAACGCATTGATGCACCGCTCAGGGCGAAACTTCGGTCGGAATGGAACAAGCCGGTTTATTGGCCCTTGTTATTAGGTTTGGTGTTGTTGATTATCGCGGTGTTGCCGGCATGGATGAGTTACCGGAAGAGGCAACGGGGGACGGCGTTGTGAATAGTGGAATATTAGAATTCCTGATTCCTAGCCGACCACTTTCTCTGCAAGCGAAACCAAAGAGCAAACAGGATTGGAAAAACTTTGTTCGTGAAATGGCCTCGCAAAATTGGATGGACTCTTCTCCTATCAGAAACACTGATCTTTGTTTAACCCTTGTGTATCTCTGTGACGATTCACCGCCGGATACTGATAACATAATCAAGCCTATTCAAGATGCCTTGATAGGTTTAGTTTATGAGGATGACAGCTTAATTGCCGACGTGGACAGTCACAGACGCTTTCTCAGTGACCCGCTTGATTTAACCAGCTTACCTAGCTTATTGGTGGATGGCGCATTGATTGGCAAAGAATGTGTCTACGTTAGAGTCAGTCGATCCAAATCTTTAGAGAGCTACTTATGATAGAAGATACTCAGCGTTCCCATGAAGCAAAAATAAATGAACTTGCCGAACTGTACGCCCGTGAAGGTTATACCGTCAAACGGGAACCATCTGAACTCGATATACCATTTAATTTAAATGGTTTTCGACCTGACTTAGTCGCTACAAAAGAAAAATCAGGGTTAATTGTCGAAGTCAAGGGCAAACTGGCACGGCTACCAGTAGAAAGGTTTCGTACAATAGCCGAAGAAGTTAGCCGACATCCAGGTTGGCGTTTCTTATTAGTCACCTTGGATGATGTGGAAAGCCAAAACCTGCCAGGAATTTCCGAAGACCTGCCTCAATGGACACAGTTGAAAGATCATGCGTATCAGGCGGATGGATTGCTCAAGAATAGAAAAATGGAACCTGCCTTATTATACCTATGGAGCATTTTTGAGGCTGCACTGAGAAAACATGCCATCGACGCAGCAATTCCCGTCGAACGTTTTCCAGTTTCGCGATTGATTAATCATATGTACTCGCTAGGAGAGTTGACTTTATCCCAATATGATCTTACTAATATTGTTATGAAAACTAGAAATAAACTGGCACATGGCTTCCTTACTAAACTTGATTTCAGTTTAATGAATAAATTTAAGTCTCTTGTTGAAGACTTGATTGGTGAGTGGGGGCATTTTGATTAGAAAAACCCAATAAACCTAGTGGAGTAAGACCATGTCCGCAAATATTAAGCAACACGATCATGTAATCACAGAAGAAGAATACCTAAAGGGTGAACTCGACAGCGAAATAAAGCATGAATATGTGGATGGCTATATTTATGCGATGTCGGGTGCAAGCAAGAACCATGAAAGAATAGCCGGGAATGTCTACCTTGCCTATGGCAATCACTTAAAAAAATCACCCTGCGAACCCTTTGCCTCTGACATCAAAATAAAAACAGGCTCAAAATTCTTTTACCCCGATGTGATGGTAGTTTGCAAAGATCAAACCCAATCGGAGTATTACACCGAATCGCCGACGATAATTGTCGAAGTCTTGTCAAAATCAACAAGACGCATGGATGAAAAGGTCAAGCGCATGGCTTACCAATCTATAACCACATTACAAGAATATGTGCTGATTGAACAGGACTTTGTCGATGTAGAGGTTTGCCGACGTTCGGAGAGATGGATTTCCAATCATTATTTTATGGGCGATGAGGTGTTGTTTGAATCCATCCGCTTGACTTTGCCTGTCGAGGAAATTTATGCACGGGTGGAGAATGAAGACGTGAGGATATATTTTGAAGAACAACAGCGTTTTCAACATCTAACAACTACTTGATAGCGAGTAAAGAGCGCAAAGTATACACTTAAATGAAAGGGGTAACTGAATATCATTTATTAGTTTTTGTTAAAGATGAAAACGCTGTGTTATGATTAAAAAAATCCAAATATCAAACTACAAGTCCATTGATACGCTAGACTTTCAACTAGGGCGCATCAATGTCTTGATTGGCGAAAATGGCGCGGGTAAAAGCAATATTCTTGAAGCGATTGCTTTAGCAGGCGCGGCGGCGGCGAACAAGCTGGATAATGAGTTTTTGACATCGCGTGGAATTCGAGTCACTAGCCCCGAATACATGCGGCCTGCGTTTCCAGAATTTGATGCCTTAGCAACAATAAAAATTGAAATTATAACCAAGCAATATATATTGTCAGTCAATTTAACGAATGATAATACGGCTTATTCGAAATGGTCAGCTCAATCAAAAATTACAGCAAATATAGAAACTTTAATACACAATATAGATATGTTAATAACTAAAAAAAAATCTGCATTTGAAAATTCACAGCTAAATTTATGCAAAAACGAAATCGAGAACTTCTGTACAAAAAAAAGTGCAGATAAAAATACTACATATTTGACACTTGATATTTCATCAGATAATTATAGTGACTACCTATCAACTGACCCTCAAACGATGTGGATGCTGGCCAAAATATTTGTTAAACATCCTTTGAGTACTGATATACAGAAATTTTTAATATATTCCCCAGAAATTTCTGCACTCCGTACCTTCCAACGCGAAGGTCAAATCGAACCCTTAGGCATTAATGGTGAAGGGCTGTTAAAACTGCTATCCGTTCTATCCAGTCCTGAATATTCGGACAGCCTCAATGCAATCAGAAAATCCCTGCAAATCTTAGGTTGGTTTAAAGACATTAACATAACTGAACCTGCTCCATTTTCGGGCAGCAGGATAGAAATTAAAGATCGCTATTTGGACGAAACCCGTCGCTATTTCGACCAACTCAGCACCAATGAAGGCTTTTTGTTCCTGCTATTTTATTTCGCGCTATTTTCCACCGACCTGACCCCGAAATTTTTTGCCATCGACAATATTGATGCATCTCTAAATCCCAAGCTTTGCGAGAAACTGATGAGTGAATTAATCGCGCTTGCGGTCAAACATGACAAGCAAGTGATTTTCACTACCCATAATCCGGCGATACTGGATGGCTTGAACCTTGACGATGACGAACAACGATTGTTCGTCGTATCCAGAAACAAAAACGGCGCGACACGGTTGAAGCGAGTGATCAAACCGCCTACAAAAGCAGACGAGCGGCCTACCCGGCTGTCCGAGTTGTTTTTACGAGGCGTGTTAGGCGGATTACCCAAGGGATTTTGATATGGCAAGCTTTGCGTTGATTACCGAGGGCATAACCGATCAAGCCGTGTTGGAAAACATCCTGACGGGGCTGTACGGGGATGATGTGGAAGTCAATCCATTGCAACCACTGCGCGATGCGACCGACACCAGCCGTATCAAATCGGACTCATTCGGCGGTTGGGAGCAAGTGTTTGAATATTGCCAGCACGAGAACTTTGACGAATTGCTAATTTTTAACGATTACGTCATTATTCAGATAGATAGTGACTGCGGTTACGAAGTGAATTTTGGCGTTCCCCTCACTCATGGCGGCAAAGACCGCCCTGTTGAGGAATTGGTTGATGAAGTTCGCCAAAAGATAATTTCAAAAATAAACAAAGCCAGCTATGAGCAACACCAAAATCAATTCAAATTTGCCATTGCCGTGCATTCCTTAGAATGCTGGCTGTTGCCCTTATTTTTAAAGGAAAAGGCGCATTTAAGGAAAACCAAAAATTGCTTTCATCAATTAGAACTTGAAACGGAGCGGCTTAAAATTGATTGCAAAAAAGAATACTTGTCATATAAAAGGCTAAGTAAACCCTATCAAAATGCAAAGCAACTCGAAAACGCGAAACTTCTACAGCAAAGCCTCGGAATATTCGTAAATTCATTACCATCGGTAAAATTTTTTTGTAAACAACTTTCACATAATGATCGTTAAGCTAACAATTACAGCAGAAACTAGGCAGGATTTGGCAGTAACCTACGATTTGCTTTTCAAACAGAGGATAAAATGTACCCTCACCACCTATCAGTATTTTACCCCCCTTTGCAAAAGGGGGGGAAGCGCATCCCTAGTCTTGTCGTAAAGTGATAGGTGATAAGAAAATGTACCTGCAATTAAATCGCAAATTTGAAGAAGTATTGGAACCTTTAGGTCATGAGGCAGCTAATTTCTTTCTTGCCGCAAGCTTATATCATGCCCACAAAATAAGTTTCTCAGCAGCAGCCGCATTAGCTGATCTCAGTTTCGAAGCATTTTTATCGCGCTTAGAAGAACATTTTGATTCCGGTTTTTGCATTGCCGATGCAACCGTAGTTGAGGATATAGATAACGTGGCAAACATTATGAGTCACCAATGAAGCTAGCTTCCAACGCCAGCCCGATAATTTTCCTGTCAAAATTAAACGCCATCAATCTGCTGACTGACTGCTTTGAATTAGTACTTATTCCAGAAAAGGAATATAAGGCGTAAAACCAGACTAATTAAATTTAAACAAAAGTAATTTTTTTTCCATGATCCAATACCTCATCCGCCGCATCCTCTACGCCGTGCCTTTGCTGGTCGGCGTGAATATTATCACCTTCGTGTTGTTCTTCGTCGTCAACAGCCCCGACGACATGGCGCGTATGCACTTGGGTCAAAAGCGCGTCACCACCGAGGCCATCGCCAAATGGAAACATGAGCGGGGCTATGACCTGCCGATGTTCAAAAACGACAAGGCCGAAGGGATAAACCAGTTCACCGAGACCATTTTTTACCAAAAGTCCGTCGGGCTGTTCTTGTTCCGCTTTGGTCGGGCCGACAATGGCGAGGACATCGGTGCGGATATCAGCCAGCGCATGTGGCCTTCGTTGGCGATTGCAGCACCAACGCTACTCGTCGGGTTGCTGGTGCATGTAAGCCTAGCCTTGATGCTGGTATTCTTCCGCATGACTTACTTGGAATTTTGGGGGGTGGCCCTATGTGTGGCGCTGATGTCCATATCATCGATGTTTTACATTATCGGCGGGCAGTTCCTGATGGGTAAGCTGCTGCAACTGACACCCATTTCCGGCTATGACCTAGGCTTGAATGCGCTAAAATTCCTGGCTTTGCCGGTCATTATCAGTGTGATTGCCGGAATAGGCTCCGGGGTTCGCTGGTATCGGACCTTGTTTTTGGAAGAGGTCGAAAAGGATTATGTACGCACGGCAAGGGCCAAAGGACTGAGTGAAACCACTGTGTTATTTACCCATGTGCTGAAAAATGCCATGATTCCCATTCTAACCGGCGTGGTGGTTGTCCTGCCGATGCTGTTTATCGGTAGCTTGATCACCGAATCGTTTTTCAGCATTCCGGGGCTGGGTAGTTATACGATAGATGCCATCAACAAACAGGATTTCGCCATCGTCAGGGCGATGGTATTCTTAGGTTCGGCACTCTATATTTTGGGCCTGTTGCTAACCGATATCTCTTACACGCTGGTCGATCCCCGTGTGCGTTTGAATTAAGTCATGATTTTTTTTTGGACCGATACTCTGTTTTTTATGTTGCTGTTGATGTTGGCGGCAACCATTATCCGTACCCGGCGCAAAGAACATTTGCGACGGCCGTGGCGCAAAGTGGCGCGAAGCAAAAGCGCGATGGTTTCGCTGACGGTGCTGATATTCTACTTTGGGTTTGCCGTCCTTGATTCCGTCCACTTTCATCCTAGCGAGGGCCAAAGCGGGGCAGGCAAATTCAAGACTGAGGCAATGAGCTTGCTGGACTGGTGGGCCAGCCCTCTGCGGCAACGAGTGGAAAAGACCTATTCCGCACCGTTTGCAACTATTGGCTATGCCCGCGAGGCTATTCGCGACACCAACGGGGTTTCACGCTGGGCTTACCCGCGTTTGCAATACGGCGGTATCCATTTGACCGACCCAGAGAACGGAAAAACCAGGGACATTCTGCAAACTGGATTGAAGGGGCTGTTGCACGGCTTTTTAGCTTGGCTGGGTTTGGTGGTCTTACTGATCTCGTACAGGGCACGATTAGCCGGAATGTCTATCCAACAATGTGGCGTGGAGATTACCCAAGGCAGAACCGAAATTCCATGGCGGGCAATGTTTATTACTCTGTTGTTGATACTGCTAGTAAGCTTCGGCCTAGGCGAGTTGAGCCTAAAATACCATGTGTTCGGCACCGACAAAGTGGGCGAGGATGTGTTTTTCCAAAGCCTGAAAAGCATCCGCACCGGCTTACTGATAGGCACATTGACAACCTTTATCACGCTGCCACTGGCCTTGGTGTTGGGGATAATGGCCGGGTATTTTCGCGGCTGGGTGGATGATATTATTCAATACCTCTATACTACCTTGAATTCCATCCCCGGTGTCTTGCTGATTGCCGCTTCGATGTTGTTGATGCAGGCTTACATGGCTCGACATGAAGATGAATTCGCCAGCCTCGCCCTGCGCGCCGATTTCCGTTTGCTATTTTTATGCATGATTTTGGGGCTGACCAGTTGGACTGGATTGTGCCGGTTATTGCGAGCCGAAACCTTGAAGCTGCGCGAGATGGAGTATGTACAAGCCGCCCGTGCCTTGGGAGTCCATCAGGGCAATATCCTGTTTCACCACATTCTGCCCAATGTGTTCCATCTAGTGTTGATTTCCGTGGCTTTGGATTTCAGTTCGCTGGTGTTGGCCGAAGCGGTATTGTCTTATGTCAATATCGGTGTGGACCCAACCACCGAAAGCTGGGGCAATATGATCAATAGCGCCCGTTTGGAAATGGCCCGCGAACCCGTCGTCTGGTGGTCGCTGTCTGCCGCCTTTGTGTTCATGTTTGCGCTGGTGCTGTCCGCCAACCTGTTCGCCGATGCGGTGAGGGATGCGTTTGATCCGAGGAGAGTGGAGTAAAATACAGCGTTTTCAACATCAAATAATTACTTGAAATTTTATGCTAATTCAGGCTAAATCGTTAAATCAATACATTGGTTGTCAATAATTTTTTTAGTTTAGAAAATGAAAACGCTGTAATAACTCACACCAAACAAGAATGGTGAAGTATAAGGTTTCATGTAAACGCAATTTTTTGCTATATACGTTGCGTGAGACTTTTTTTTCCCTTATCACCGTGTTGCTTGGCTGGTGGCAGTGTAAGCGTTCACTCCCCCCTGCCTTTTGCTGGGAGCGCGGCCATCTTGACCGCCATTTCAGCGGGCGTGACGCCCGCGCTCCCAAGGGGGAGTGAACACTTACGTGGCAGTTAGACAACGTTTTTTTACTCACTCAACGGCGCAATGTTAAAAGAATCAAGGGAAATAAAAAGTGAGTAAAATTCCAGTAGATGTGATCTGTATAGGATTTCAACAAACACCGCAAATTGAGAGGGTAGTAACATATCTCAACTCAAACCAACAAACTTTTACTTTTATTTTATTGAGGAATTCTAGGTTTATTGAGTATAGCCCACAAAATGATGAATATTTTACTACAGAGGAAATTTATACATTAATGGATATGTGTTTTAAGGATTTGAGTGGATTTCATCATCTGGCTATTGGATTAGTTGAACATAGGCTAGATGGAAAGAAATATGGAAACTTATTCGGGTCTATGCAAACAAATGAAAACGATGGATTAACAGGAAAGGCAATTTGTACCTCTTTTGGAATGCAATATATTTTACAATCAATACCTATTGAAATATATTATATATTTGAATTGATAAGCTTCTCTATTAGATTTATTGTAGGTTATGGTATGATACATGATAGAGAGAGGGTGTTTATTTCATAGAAAGGTAGCCAAACACGATATAATCGAAGCCGTCCAGTCAGGTTATATTTCCCTTGAATGCTTAAATATAATAGATAATAAATTAGAATTTGAACATATCCAAGCATTCAAAAATATGCTATCTGTTCTTGGATATATTGCACGATCTGAAAACCCAGAACAACGGTTTGAAACTCACTTCAAGAGTCCACCCTTGATGAAAAATAACACCAGAACAAAAATATTCATCAGCTATAGCCATAAAGATAAAGCTGTTTTACAACGCCTTAAAATACAGATCAGACCTTTTGAGCAAAAAGGATTGATTGAAGCTTGGGATGATTCAATGATTACGCCGGGTATGATTTGGCGGGATGAAATACAGAAAGCCCTAAATTCCGCTAAAGTAGCTATTATTCTTGTAAGTCCAGACTTCCTTGCTTCGGATTTTATTGCACTACATGAATTGCCACCTCTTTTAGTTGCAGCGAAAGAGGAAGGCGTTAAGATATTTCCTGTAATTATAAGCCCTTGCCTATACGAAGAATCTGATTTAGGACAATTTCAAGCTGTCAACCCTATATCGAGAACGTTTATTGAGATGCTTGTATCCGAACAAGAGAGGTTACTAGTAACATTAGTCAGAGCCATTAAACGCTCTTTAGAAATTTAATTACATTTACACCATAAATTAACCTGATTATCAAGTTGCTTCAGCTAAACTAGAACGCCGTCATTCCGGCATGGACCGCCGGAATCCAGATTGCAGGGAAGCCAACAACCTATGCCGTCCATGGACTCTAGATTCCGGATATCTTTGTGGGTTTCCCGGCGGATACGCCACAACGCTTTTTCACTCTTGCTGACATCCTATAGAGAATTGTAATTCGTTCATGCGCGTTATTGCGAAAAGTACATTGAAGAAGTTCTGGGGGCAAGCTGAATACAGCGATGCACAAGCCCCGTTAGAAAGTTGGCACGAGGAAACGCTTAAAGCCGATTGGAAATCGCCGCAAGCGGTGAAAGCGCAATATGGTAGCGCAAGCATCTGCGGCAATAATCGTGTGGTCTTCAATATCGGTGGAAATAAATACCGCTTAGTGGTTGAAATGCAGTACCAAGCTGGAATAGCTTGGATCAAATTCATCGGTACTCATGCCCAATATAACAAGATTGATGTGGAGAATGTCAATGAATATTAAACCTATCCGCAACGACCAGGATTTGGCATCAGCTTTTCGCCAACTAGAAGGCGTATTCCAAGCTCCTGCAGATACCCCGGAATCTGATGAAAGAGAGATTTTGGTGACTTTGATCGAAGCTTATGAAAATGCGCATTATGCGATTGCACCTCCTGACCCCATAGAAGCCATCAAATTCAGAATGGAGCAACAGGGGTTGACCCCCCACGACTTGGAGGCTTACATCGGCAGCAGTGGGCATGTCAACGAAGTTTTGAACCGAAAGCGTCCTTTGAGCCTAAAAATGGTCAAACGCTTGCATGATGGATTACGGATTCCTTATGAGAGCATGCTGGATGGATGAATTTAGAAAAATAAGTTTGTCCACGAAATACACGAAAAGCACGAACAAATCATGTATTGTTCGTGTCTTTCGTGTTTTTCGTGGAAAAAAAACAAACATGAATAGAAGAATCCTTCAATTATTCAACGTTTACTAATGAATGCCATCATCAAAGAAGTACTGGCTAATTTCCCAGAGACTCAAGCAATTTATTTATTTGGATCATGGGGTACGGAGAACCAGTGGCCGGATAGCGACGTGGACATTGCGTTACTGTTGCCCCCTGTGGAAGCCAAAAAGATAGGTACTTTGTTGATGAGTCCATTGCGGTTTAGTCTGGAATCCTTGCTAAACAGGCCAGTGGACTTGATCAACTTGCGCCTAGTTTCCACCGTTTTGCAAAAGGAAGTCGTATGCTCCGAACGGCGGATATGTTGCATTGATGACTATGCGGCGGATGAGTTTGAAATGTTGGCATTATCTTATTATCAGAAGCTCAACGAGGAGCGCAGGGCAATTTTGGATGAGTTTTGGCAAAGCGGCAAGGCATACGCTGTATGAATGATATTATTATCAATAAAGTACAAAGCATACAGCGTTGCATTGACCGGGCAAAAGAAGAATATGCGCTTGCAAGCAAAAATTTTGACTCTTTGGAAATTCGCATGGTGGCCAGCATCAGGCCGCACACATACCATCGTTTTTACAGTGTATAGCAACTTCGCAAGAGCCGTTTACCATGCGAATTTCCAAAGATTCAAAATTTTTCCATCATAGATCATCATAAACCACAGAATCCGATATGAACCTAGAAAACATAGCCCTACAAGTCCCCACCATCCTGTTGCCCAACCAAGACGTTGACCTGACCCGTTGGGCGGTCATCGCCTGCGACCAATATACCTCGCAGGCAGATTATTGGAAGCAAGCCGAGGAAATCGTCGGCGATGCGCCATCGACCCTGCGGCTGACGTTCCCGGAAATTTATCTCGAAGACGAGGATAAGGAGGAACGCATTAACAATATCAATCAGGCGATGCGGCAATATCTAGCCGACGGAACCCTTGTGGAACAAAAGCCGGGATTTGTGTTGCTGGACCGTCAAACCAGCCATGCGGCTTCCCGCAAGGGTCTGATCGTCGCACTGGATTTGGAGCATTATGACTTTAGTGTAGGTTCCAAAACACTGATTCGGGCCACCGAAGGCACCATCGTGGAGCGTTTGCCGCCTAGAATCAAAGTGCGTGAGAATGCGGAAATCGAACTGCCGCATATCATGGTGTTGATCGACGACCCGGATAAAACGGTCATTGAGCCGCTATTTGAGTTGCCCTTGGAAAAAGTCTATGACTTTGAATTAATGTTGAATGGTGGGCATGTCCAGGGTTATCTGATCGACAAACCCAGCCATATCGCCGCCATCGCCGAAGCCATCGCCCATTTGGCAGGACCGGAAATCAACAATCCCGCCGCTGATCGGGACATCCTGCTGTATGCGATGGGAGACGGCAACCATTCTTTTGCCACCGCGAAAGCCATATGGGAAAATAATAAAGCCGCGGCGGAAGACCAACAGGCGATCATGGGGCATCCTTCCCGCTATGCCTTAGTGGAGTTGGTCAACCTCCATGACGAAGGCTTGGAGTTTGAAGCGATTCATCGGGTAATGTTTAAATGCTCCGCTGACAAGGTCTTGGAAAGCATGGAGCATTATTTCCTTAAAAATGGGATGGAGCTTTTATTAAAGACCTGCACATCAATAGAGGAAGCAAAAGAAATTGCCCTTGCGGCAATCCAAGAGCGGACTCATGCGATTCCATTCATGTTCCAAGGCAGTTTTGGCGTGGCTTTGATCCAAAATCCACAACTGACCTTGGAGGTTGCTTCCTTGCAGGCTTTCTTGGATGATTTCATCAAACACCATCCAACAGCGGAACTGGATTATATTCACGGTGAAGATGCCGTGGAGGAATTGTCTGCCAAGCAGGGTTCAATCGGTTTTCTCCTATCCGCCCTTTCCAAATTCCATTTGTTCAAGAGCATCGCCCAAGACGGCGCATTGCCGCGCAAGACTTTTTCCATGGGCGAGGCGGATGAAAAGCGGTTTTATTTAGAGTGCAGGAAGATAAGATGAATAAAGGCATGATACGATTTTTGAAATACTCCAGTGTCGGTGTTTCGACATTTCTGTTTGACCTTTTTCTTTTATATTTCTTCATTGACTTTCTGAAAATATATTATGTCTATGCGACTGCCACAGCATTTGGCATTGCGGTTTCAATCAATTATGTGCTAAGTCGGCGTTTTGTATTTCATGGAACCTTACGATCCGCTCATGCAGGCTATGGCATATTCATTCTAATTGCCCTGGTGGGTCTGGGTGCCGTGACGGGACTCATGGTGTTTTTTGTTGAGGTGTTGCACATGAATTATTTTCCATCCCGCATCATCATTGCCGGCATGGTGGGAATGTGGAATTATTTGATGAATTTGTATGTGAATTTCAAAGTGGCGGGTAAGTGATGTAGGCTTGTAGCGGGGGTGTTTGATATAATCCAGCTTCTGCAACAGGCGAGACTATAATGACAAAGATTAAAACTTATGAAGGCCAATTCGGCGCTGCCGGCATGCGTTTTTGCATCGTCGCATCACGTTTCAACAGCTTCATCGTCGAGCAATTGGAAGCTGGGGCCATCGACGCGCTGGTGCGCCATGGAGCATCGAAAGATGATATTCATATTGCCAAGACACCGGGGGCCTATGAGTTGCCTCTTGCTGTGCAGGCGGCGGCGGCCAGCAAGCGCTATGATGCCATCATCGCCGTTGGCGCGGTGATTCGCGGGTCCACCCCCCATTTCGACTATGTGGCAGGAGAGTGTGTCAAGGGAATCAGTAGCGTGTCATTGAAGCATGGCATACCGGTCAGCCTAGGCGTGTTGACAGTCGATACTATCGAACAAGCCATAGAACGTGCCGGCACCAAGGCCGGCAATAAAGGGGCAGAAGCAGCCCTTTCAGCAGTCGAGATGGTCAGCCTGTTACGCGGATTGGAAACCGCATGAACCGCTCGCAGATGAGGGTTTTCGCACGCCGCAGTGCCATGCAGGCTCTATACCAGTGGCAATTGACAGGTTACAACCTTACAGAAATCGAAAGGCAGTTTGTCGAGGAACATGGGCTTGGCCATGGCGATCCGGCATATTTCAACGAACTTTTGCATGAGATTCCCAAAAACCTGGATACCATTGATGCCGCCATAGGAGAATTCACTGACCGTCCCATCGGTGGCATTGATCCGGTGGAACGGGCAGTGTTGCGAATTGGAGCCTATGAACTGCTATACCGTGCAGAACTCCCCTATAGAGTCATCCTAAACGAATGCATCAACTTGGCTAAGACTTTCGGTTCTGCCCAAGGCCATAAGTTCATTAACGGCATTCTTGACCGTATCGCCCATAAAAATAGAGCGATCGAGATTGCCGCTTTCAGCAAAAATAGTGACTGACAGAGTTTAGCGAAGATAACAGTTTATCCCCATGGCCATTGGCGAATTTGAATTGATACGGCGTTTTTTCAAACGCCCCCCTCTGCGGTTCGACGTTGTCGAAGGCATCGGTGACGACTGTGCCCTATTGAGGCCACAGGCGGGCAAATGTCTGGCAATGACTATGGATACCTTGGTTGAAGGAATCCATTTTCTCCCTGGAACCAATCCGGAAAACTTGGGGCATAAGTCCTTGGCGGTTAATCTAAGCGATTTAGCCGCCATGGGTGCCACCCCGACATGGGTAGCCTTGGCCTTGACAATTCCCCAGCCGGACGAAAACTGGCTCACCGCCTTTGCCAATGGGTTTAAGTCCTTGGCCGATTTTTACGGTGTGGAACTAGTGGGAGGGGATACAACCCGGGGTCCGTTGTCAATAACGGTGCAAGCCATGGGGGTTGTGGATGAAGTTGGATCCTTGAAGCGTTCGGCGGCACGCTGGGGAGACGGAATCTATTTGACCGGCGATTTGGGTTTAGCCGGATTAGGGCTGGAAATTCTGCTTGGCAAAACATCAAAAAAATCGCCCGAGGCTATAGCCAAACTTGAACGGCCTCAACCGCGAGTCAATGCTGGAATGAGCCTGGCCGGCTTCGCGAATGCCTGTATTGATGTTTCTGACGGATTGGCCGCCGACTTGAGCCATATTTTAAACGCCAGCGGAGTCGGGGCAACTTTGGATTGGATTGCTTTGCCGTTGCCCTCGGCGGTTAGGCAATATATCGAATCGGAAGGCGACGAGTGGATGCCCTTGATGGCAGGCGACGATTATGAGCTTTGTTTTACCGTTTCCCGCGAGCGTGAAGACGAACTCCCCGGACTAATGGCTCACTTTGACTGCTCCTGTGTCCGCATTGGCACTATTGAACAACAAATGGGACTGCGATTGAAAAAGGACGGTGGCATTTTCGATTTGGCCGCTTTAGGTTATCAGCACTTTCCTACTTCGAAATGATTCCGCTGTATGCAATCCAACCATAAAAAAATACCCGCAGCGCTTATACTAAAAAATCCGGTTTGCTTCCTTGCCTTCGGTTTTGGCTCCGGCCTCTCGCCAAAAGCACCTGGCACCTGTGGGACTCTGGTCGCCATCCCACTTTACCTTATTGCCGCACACCTTTCGCTTTGGGCCTACTTGGCCTTGACTTTGTTGATGTTTCTAACGGGTGCATGGTTATGTGGCCGTTGTGGGCAAATCTTAGGCATTGAGGACCATGGCGGAATCGTTTGGGATGAGTTCACGGGTCTGTTCATCACACTGGCCGGTACACCTGCATCACCTAGTGTAGTAATAGCGGGTTTTGTCCTTTTCCGTCTTTTTGACATCTTCAAACCCTGGCCAGTCAGTTGGTTGGACCGTAACGTCCACGGCGGACTGGGCATCATGCTCGACGATGCTGTAGCTGGCCTGTTTGCCTTGTCTATCTTGTCAATACTGCTGCATTTTGGTTTACTTTAACCTCCTTGATTCTTCGCCAAAAGATTACACGTAGGGGCGGGTTCCAAACCCGCCCGGCAACATACAACGCAATAAGGGCGGGATTGGAACCCGCCCAACAACATACAACGCAAGAAGGGCGGGGTTGGACCGCCCAACGATATACAACGCAAGAAGGGCGGGTTTGGAACCCGCCCCTACGAAAATTAACGACTGAAATACCCGATGAACCGTCTGACGCGCTTTCTAATACTGACAATACTGCTAACTAGCCTTAGTGCTTGTGTATGGCTGCGCTTATTGGAACTTAAGAACCAACTGGCGAAATTTGATGAAAACTTCACCACTGAAGCCAGCGACCACTTTACCTTGGTGTTCAAGAATCCTGTGTTGCTCAATGATGATTTTGTCACGCTGGCCAAATTGCAGCCGACCAGCAAGGAGCAGACAAGAACCGGCAGCCGCTGGATTCAAGCCTTCCATAAAATCGACGCAAAAGGCCACCCACAACCAGGGGTGGATTTTTTCTTTACTTTAGATTTCGACCATGACGACTATCTGACCCGTTGGGATTTTTCCCCCGTTTTCATGACCATGGTACCGGCGAAATTTTTCGAGGACTCGATTCGCTCCTTGGCTAAGGGAAGAGTGGATGAAGCTAGCCGAAAGTACAAGATTGACCCAAAAGATAGGGCTAAAATCACCGTCCCTCCCCCAAGCTTGCGACAAATCAAAGAAGTGATGGGGGAGCCTCTGGAAAAATCCAAAGAAGACGGGAAAATCGTTTACATTTACCGATTCCAGGTCGATTCTCCGTGGATAGACCCAGATTATCAAGACCGCCGATTTACCGATGTCAGGCTGTACTTCGACCCGAAAACGGATGAACTGACCCGGATGGGGGGGCGCTTTATTGGGCTTAAAATCAATATCAGTCTGGCGAAGGGGTAATTGAAACCAAGGCAAACTCACCTCCATCCCGTATCGCCACTAAAACGACCATCGAAACGGTTGGCGGCAAATAGTTGCCGAACTCAGGCCGACTCGGCCTCACCATCGAATACCTGATTTGTAAGATGCTTCAGCTATTCCGTTTTGAGCTTTGCTGAAACAACTTGCTAATCAGGTGGAAATAAGGGCTTGAATGCCAAAGCGGCCTGTTCCGGGTCGCCTGTGCCAAACACCCCGCCGATTACTGCCAACAAATCCGCTCCGAACTCAATAAGCAAGCTTCCGTTTTCCGGTGTTGATGCCGCCGATGGCGACAATCGGCAGGCATAGAAGCCGCACCGATGATGGATTCCTCGCGTTCGCTTTGCTTCCGCGATTGATCCATCGTCCTTGCCGAGATGAACCCCGCCCGTCAAATTTTACTCGTTGTTCTGCTTCGCAACTATTGTACCCGGCCATCTTTTCGGGAAACCAATTTTGTAAGCGTGTCGGGAACAAGGCGTTCGGCGAACCCGGCGAGAAATGACCATATGACGAGTTTTGCATAATCCGCGCTCGAAAGTGGCGCCGCATGACCAATCATATCTAACAACATCACCCCTCCAGTGCCATTGCTGACCGTGCCGAATTTTGGAAACAGGTCGCCACTTACCAGATCTGCGATAAACATCATGAATAGTAGGAAGGCAAATAAAGAACCCTTGATGGCTGGAAGAAATACCACGCTCCAGCTATGTTCCAAGCGTGATGCCATGCCGATGGGGTCGCCGTCATTATAGGTTAGGTTAAGATAGCGTTCCTGGAGGCTAATCAGGCCACCTATGCCGCCGAGAAAAATGGCAGTCGGCACAGACAGGGAATGTCCTTGTATAGCTCCATCAAACAAAAGTACAACACTTGACAAAATTAACGTTATTCCTAAAATTATCAGAAAAACGATTTTTGAGACAATCCTATTATTAGTTTTTTTATCAAGAAATTTATAGAATGTCCAAGGTAAATGCTGTCCATCAAATATTCGATATCCGCCAATAGTACTGGAGTTTTCTCACAGAGATCGCCTTCTTCAATATTGGGTGGCTTTGAGGCGAGATAAGCCTGATATGCCGCTTCGCCGACAATACTCCGAAACTGCTGTCGCGAACTTCTTGCCTTGTTTGGCAAGGATTCCATCGGTAATAGTTTCAGTATGTGTATATCCAACAAATATAGGTTGTTCCAAGAGATAATGTTTTCGGATCGTTTCCGCAGTGCATCATCAAGAACAGATTGAGCTTTTGGCGTGGATTTATCTGTGAGTAATTCTTGAAATACAGCGCATAAATGATCGAAATATAGCAGGGCATAATCGGGCAATGGCGAATTGCACGGATTTTTTTTGGCTCTTTGGGATTTCGCATGGTTGGTAAGCAATTGTAGTTTAAGCAAATTTGTCACATTCAGTTGGAATGAAGATAAAGCACCGAAAAAGGGGGTGGATTGGATAAATACCTTCCAATAGGAAATAAAACGAATTATATAATTATTTATACATATGATTTATAAGAATATTTACAAAATCAATGATTATCATACAGCATTTTCAACATCAAAGAGTCACTTGGTAGTGGGTATGATAGCACAGGTTATTCGGTTGACCTGAAGGTTTAACGGAATGTCTGTTTTAGGTATATTTTTAAGATGAAAATGCTGTATATCAAGATTTCTCTATGCTTCACATACCTTTTGCAGAAATGTATGCCAACCAATCATTTAAACGCGTATAATAATGCACCTATGG